>Ga0209692_10000158_pt1 | contig 219546 bp, 197 predicted proteins | sample tdDd472_FD_187129 | JGI IMG/M metagenome (GOLD analysis project Ga0209692, IMG submission 187129) | Marine sediment microbial communities from the Atlantic coast under amendment with organic carbon and nitrate - tdDd47.2 (SPAdes)... | ecosystem: Environmental > Aquatic > Marine > Coastal >... | reverse complement strand
CCGCCGGAAATCCGCAAGTCACGGATCGGCAGAGTGTGGCCCGTGGGGGCGCCTTTCAGGTTCGGATCAGACGAGAAGCTATATTGCGTCTTGGCGATACAGACAGGGTAGTTGGCAAACCCATTGTCTTCGGCCTGTTGGAACAGGTTGCGAACCTTTTTGTCGGCCATGATGCCATCGGCACCATAGATGTTTTTGGCCACAGCCCGCGCCTTGGCCCACAGTCCATCACCACTGTCATAGGTCAGGCCCAAATCGCCAGTTTTGCCATCGCTTTCATCCAGCATGGCAATGACTTTCTCGCCCAGCTCCTTGGCTCCTTCGCCGCCGTGCTCCCAATGGTTGGCCATGATGGCCTCGACGCCCTCGGCTTTACAAATATCCTTCACCGCTTGAATTTCGGCCTCTGTATCGGTGAAAAATTTGTTCACCGCGACCACCATGGGACGGTTAAAGGATTTCACAATGCGGATGTGTTGCAGCAGGTTCGCGCCGCCGCGTTTGACCGCATCGACATCCTCTTTGTTGAAATCATCTTTTTCCACGCCGCCATGGGATTTCAGCGCGCGAATGGTCGCCACCAGCACCACCGCATCGGGCGCAAGGCCAGATGTGCGGCATTTGATATTGATGAACTTCTCGGCCCCAAGGTCGGAGCCAAAACCGGCCTCTGTCACCACATAATCAGCGGCTTTGAGCGCCGTCCGCGTCGCCACCACACTGTTGCAGCCATGGGCGATATTGCCAAAGGGACCACCGTGAATGAAGGCGGGTGTGCCCTCTAGCGTTTGTGCCATGTTGGGCTGGAAGGCTTCTTTCAGCAGAACCGTCATCGCGCCCGGGGCTTCGATAGATTTTGCCGTTACAGGCTCCCGCCCGCGGGTATAGCCGATCACGATATTGCCAAAGCGCCGCTTCAGGTCGTCCAGATCATTGGACAAGCAGAGGATCGCCATGACCTCGCTGGCTGCTGTAATGTCGAACCCATCGGCGCGGGGAAAACCGTTTGCCACACCGCCAATAGAATTAATGATGTTGCGCAGCACGCGGTCATTCATATCCACACTGCGTCGCCATGTCACCCGGCGGGGGTCCAGTTTCAGATCGTTTGACCAGTAAATATGATTGTCCACCATGGCCGCCAGCAGGTTATTGGCCGCATTGATGGCGTGCAGATCGCCGGTGAAGTGCAGGTTGATATCCTCCATCGGGATAACCTGCGCGCGGCCACCGCCTGCGGCACCGCCCTTCATGCCAAAGCAGGGACCAAGGGAGGCTTCGCGGATACACACGGCGGTATTTTTGCCCAGCGCCGATAGCGCATCGCCCAGACCGACGGTGGTTGTGGTTTTGCCTTCACCTGCCGGGGTCGGGGTAATCGCGGTTGTCAGAATCAATTTGCCGTTGGGGCGGCTTTGCAGCGCGTCCATCTGGTCATAAGTGACTTTTGCCTTGTGTGGGCCAAAGTGATACAGGCCGGATGCCGGAATATCCAGCTTGGCAGCAATGTCGCCAATCGGTTTCATTTGGACGGAGCGCGCGATTTCAATATCGCTCAAAAAAGTCTGAGCCATGTGTTTTTTCCCAAGTCGTTATGCTCTTGCCCTCCCGCAGGCGTGAGCGTTTTTCCAAGGCGCTATGCTAGCGGGACTATACGCTCACGCAAGGAAAATTTGTCAACTAGGGTATGGCGGCAAGCCATTGTCTTTGCTAGCGTGTCGAGGAGGGAGACGCGGTATGAGTAACGATAAACCAGCAATAGAATATATCCATGGTATTCGCGCTAATTTGGGTCAGTTTTCCCAGCAGTTGATGCAGGTCTTTTTCGTCGGTTTAACGATCGGCTTGCAACGCAATGTCGTTCCCGCCATGGCTGAGACGGAATTTGGTGTGCCAGCGGGGTCGTTTACCCTGTTGATGGCCTTTGTCATCTCCTTTGGCTTTGTCAAAGGGGCGATGAATTTTGTCGCGGGACGTATGAGCGAGACATTTGGTCGCCGCAAGGTCCTGATCTGGGGTTGGCTGATCGCGCTGCCGATCCCCTTCATTATCGCGTGGGCGCCCAGTTGGAACTGGATTGTTGCCGCGAATATCCTGCTTGGCCTGAACCAAGGCATGGCGTGGTCGATGACAGTGACGTCCAAGGTGGATATTACCCGTGCCGATCAGCGCGGCTTGGCCACCGGGTTTAATGAATTTGCCGGCTATGGTGGGGTGGCGATCGCGGGCATCATTACGGGCTATATGGCCACCAGTTTGGCACCGCGCGATGCGCTGTTTTATTTTGGCCTGAGCGTGATCATCATTGCATTGATCTCGGCCTATCTATTTTCTAAGGAAACCCTGCCATGGGCCAAGGCGGAGGCCGCAGCGCATAAAGATGGCACCCATAAAGGCCCCACGCCGCGCTTTCCCGCAGGTGTACCGGATAAGCCATCTATGGCTGAGATATTTTCCCTCGTGACTTGGCGGCACAAGGGGTTTATGGCGCTATCACAGGCTGGCTGTGTGGAAAAGTTTGTCGATGCGTTGGTCTGGGCTTTTTATCCTGTTTTTCTGCTCTCCCAAGGCTTAAGCATTGTCCAGATCGGTTGGGTTGTGGGTGTTTACGGGCTGGTTTGGGGCGGGTCCCAGCTTTGGACCGGGCCATTGTCCGACAAATACGGTCGCAAATGGCCGATTGTGGCGGGGATGTGGATGTGCGCGGCGGGTGTTTGGGCCATGCTGCGGGTGGATGGGATCGTCTATTGGTCGTTGGTGGCGGCCTTTACCGGCGTTGGTATGGCGCTATTATACCCCACCTTGATTGCCGCCGTGGGCGATATTTCGCACCCCAATTGGCGCGGTTCATCACTGGGGGTTTATCGGTTTTGGCGGGATACAGGCTATGGCATCGGTGCCTTGGCCATTGGCTTGATCGCAGATTATACGGGCACTATGTCAGCAGGCTTCGAATTCACCGCATATGCGATGGCCATATCGGGCTTGATTGTTTGGCTATTTCTGGATGAAACGCACCCCAATATCAATCCGGCAGATCCGCGCAGCGAAGACTAAAATACCCTTGACCAGGCGTGCTTTTGGTCGCATGTATGTGGTCTGAAATCAGAGCTATAAAGAGGCGATCAATGAGCACCGCGAAAATATACAGCCCCGCCAAAAATGTGATGCAGTCCGGCAAGCACGGTCTGGGAACATGGCTCTTGGAATATGAGGCTGGTGAGCCCAAAGTGCCTGACCCCATCATGGGGTGGGCTGGGTCTGGCGATACGTTAAGCCAATTAAAGATGCGCTTTGAAAGTCAGGAAGACGCAGAAGCCTTTGCTAAATCGAAGGGGATCGCCTACCGCGTGGTAAGACCGCAAAAGAGCAAACTGCATCTCAAGGCATATTCGGATAATTTCAAATAGGTCCGGCCTGTTCGGTTTGGCCGGTCTGACGGCCCCTACAAAAATGTCGCCGCGCTTAGCTCAGCTGGATAGAGCAGCCGCCTTCTAAGCGGCAGGTCGCAGGTTCGAATCCTGCAGCGCGGGCCATTTTTTCTTTTCTGGAAATTTATGGGATCAAAGGTCCTCGCAAGAGTCGAGGAATTTATTCACATGCCGTTCTATATCAACGGTACAGCCATCAATGGCCAGTGGACAATCGCCGCAATCCTCCTTGGCACACCAGTTTTTCATCGCCCCAAGCACACGGACCATGTTGACGATACGGTCGATGTCACGCTCTTTACAGGCGGCCTTAAAAAACCCGCCCAGTTGCAGGTCGCCAAAGGATTTTTGAATGTCAAAGAGGGTCATTGGCAGCTTTCACTAAAAAAATACAAATAATCGTGCTGCCTGATGCACGCTGCTATTGGCCTGATTAATCTTTTGTTAACCGATGACCAATGGGGCGAAACCTATAGATTAGGTTGGTGTAATGCAAGCGGAAATTGTGAACTTTTATGGTACTTGGAATCAGAGCAAGTTTGTGTCTAAACTCGCGCAAATCAAAAACGGAGAGTGGGTTATGGTCAAGGCGCTATTGAGTATTGTTTTCATTGTGGTTTTCGCGGTGATGGGTGTTGCACCTGCTGCATGGTCGGCCGATGAGCGCCGGACGTCGGTCCAAGCGGCACCTGATCGGGCACAGGGCGAAGGCCCGTTTGAGCGCCTCGTCATCCGGGGCGCGATGATGATTGACGGCACGGGCGCGCCGCCCATTGGCCCGGTTGATATCGTTGTTGAAGGCAACAGAATTACCAAGGTTTCACTTGTCGGTTCGCCGCATTTGCCGATTAACCCGGACAGTCGCCCAGAAGCAGGAACGCGGGAAATTGACGCATCAGGCTCATATGTCTTGCCGGGGTTTATTAACTCTCATGCGCATATTTCAAACCCGGCTCAGTTCCGCTTTGGCGAAGCATCGCCCGCTGAATACACCTATAAGCTTTGGCTTGGTCATGGGGTGACCACCATCCGCGAAGTGGGTGGGGGGAATGGTCGTGACTGGACGCTGAATGAACGCGCCCGCAGCGCCGCCAACGCCATCACCGCACCGCGTATTATGGCCTATGATGGCTTTCGCGGCCCCGATACTCCGGATGATGCGCGTAAGTGGGTACGGCAATTGGCCAAAGATGGCGGTGATGGCATCAAGTTTTTTGGGGCTAGCCCGGCCGTTATGGCAAGCGCTTTGGATGAAGCGGGCAAGGTGGGGTTAAGAACCACCATGCATCACGCGCAAATGTCGGTGACGCGCTGGAATGTCTTGGACTCGGCACGTGCCGGTATGAACAGCATGGAACATTGGTATGGCCTGCCAGAAGCCATGTTTGATGACCGCACCGTACAGAATTACCCTGCCGATTATAATTATGCAGACGAACAGCATCGCTTTGGCGAAGCAGGGCGTTTGTGGCAGCAGGCCGCGGCACCCGGCAGCGCGCGCTGGAATGCGGTGATGGACGAGTTGTTGGCGCTTGATTTTACCCTGGTGCCAACCCTGACCATTTACGAAGCCAGCCGTGACCTGATGGCCATGAAGGGGCAAGAATGGCTGGATGATTACACATGGCCAGCGCTGTGGGGCTTTTTCACCGCGTCACGCAATTCGCATGGATCTTACTGGTTTAATTGGACCACCAGCCACGAAATTGAATGGAAGAAGAACTATAAAATTTGGATGCAGTTCCTCAACGAATACAAGAACCGTGGCGGCCGTGTTGCCATGGGGGACGATGCGGGCTTTATCTATAAACTTTATGGCTTTGGCTATATCCGCGAATTTGAATTGCTCCAAGAAGCGGGTTTTCACCCTCTAGAAGTGGTCCGCGCGGCAACACTTGACGGTGCGGAGCTTCTTGGTCGCGCTGACGAATTGGGCACCATTGAGGTTGGTAAACTGGCTGATTTGGTGATCATTGACGAAAATCCGCTGGAAAACTTCAAGGTACTTTATGGCACAGGCTTTGAACGCCTGAATAATGCGACCGATACGCCAGAACGCGTTGGCGGTGTGAAATACACCATCAAAGACGGCATTGTTTATGACGCCAAGGCATTGTTGAAGGATGTGCGCGATATGGTGGCCGCCGAACAGGCGCACCGGGCGGAATAGAGACTAGCCCCTTAGGACGGCAACGGCTTTGATCAGCGCCCAGACGGGCATGCCCTGTTCAAGGTGCAAACGATCCAGCGAATGGCGGGTGATGCGCGATATGATGCGCGTTTTCCCGCCGGTGAGGCGCAAGGTGATGTCTACCTCGTTATCGCTGGCTGGTTTTATGCCCTCGACCATGCATTCCAGATTGTTCAGCACGCTGATGCCTTCGGGCGGGTTGGTGGCGATGGCCACATCGCGAGCGAGGATCCGCACCCGCAACTGATCGCGCTTTGGTTCCCGTGTGAGCAGGAGATTCGCGCCATCAATTTCCAAGCTGGACAGTCCGTCCCAATGTCGCTGTACGGTGCCTTCCAAGATGACCGATGGGTTGCCCCCGCCAGCGATGCGGGTGAAAATATCGTGGCCGCAGACCTCGTCCAACGCCCCTTGCAGCGTGATCCGGCCGTCTTCCATGATGATAATATCATCGGCCAGCCGCATGACCTCGTCCATTTGATGGGTGACATAAAAAATTGGGATGTTGTGGGTCGCTTGCAAGCGTTCCAGATACGGAAAAAAGGCATCGCGGCGCGCCGGGTCAATGCCTGATAGCGGCTCGTCCAGCAACAAGAGGCGCGGCCCAGACATAAGCGCACGCGCCAGTGCGACGCGGCGTTTTTCCCCGCCAGAAAGGGTCGCGGGGCGGCGGGTCAACAGCGGCTCCAAGTCAAAAACATCGGTCAGCTCTTCGAATTTGGCCGGGTCTTTTACGCCGCGACCCTTGGGCCCATACATGATATTTTTTGCCACATTCATGTGGGGAAACAGCAGTGCGTCCTGAAAAACATAGCCAATGCGCCGCCCTTCTGGTGGTAAATGATCGAGACGGTCACCATTCAGGCTAATCTCATTTTGGCCATGGCGCTGAAGCCCGGCAATGATGTTCATAAGGCTGGTTTTACCCGCGCCAGAGGGGCCAACGATTGCGGTGACACCGTCAAAAGCTTCGAACCAAATATCAAGCGTGAAGTCATTCAATTTGGCGCTGATGTTTGCGGAAAAGACGCTGGTTTCGACCATTATTTACCGCCCTCCATCCTTCGCCGCACAAGGCGTGCTAACCATTCGGACGCCGCTAAAGCGCCCAGCGCGATCACCAATGATATGGCCATGAGCCGAAAGGCTGCATCCTCGCCGCCGGGTGTTTGGATGGCATCATAAAGCGCTAATGGCAAGGTCTGTGTCAACCCGGGGATGGAGGCGACGAAAGCAATGGTTGCGCCAAATTCGCCAAGCGCCCGGGCAAAGCCCAAGAGGCCGCCCATGATGACGCCGGGTAGGGCCAAAGGCAGGGTGATGGTCATGGCGCTGTGCACCGGGCCAGCGCCAAGGGTGCGCGCCACCTGCTCCAACCGCCCATCGGTGGCCTCAATAGACAGGCGTATCGCGCGGACCATTAATGGAAATGCCATGATGCCTGCGGCCAGCGCCGCGCCTTTCCAGTTGAAGGCAAAGCTGATGCCCAAAACATCGTTCAGCCATGCGCCCATGGTGGCATCGGGGCCAAATGTAATCAGCAACAGATAACCGATAATAACAGGTGGCAGAACCAGCGGCGCGTGGATCAGACCGTCGATAATGGTTTTGCCATAAAAATCATGTCGCGCCAGCACCCACGCAGTTATTGTCGCCAATGGCAGGCCCCACAGGATAACCCACAGTCCGACTTTCAGGGACAATATGAGGGCATCAATTTCTTGGGGGCTCAAGGCCATAGAGGCTCCTACAGGCTAATATGTGGTTTTAAAACGGTTAAGGGCCGCGTCCAAATCAGCAATGATATCTTCGACATTTTCCAGCCCGATATGCAACCGCACCAACGGCCCCGGGGCGCTCCATTTATTCACGTCGCGGGCGCGGCTCGGATCAGACGGGTAAATCAAGCTCTCGAACCCGCCCCAAGAAAGGCCCAGTTTAAAGAGCTGCATGTCATCAACCATGGTGCCAATGTCGCCCAGTTTGCCCCCGGCGAGGATGATGGAGAATAGGCCAGAGGCGCCCGAAAAATCACGTTTCCAAAGATCGTGGCCAGCGGCATTTTCTAGCGCTGGGTAGCAAACCTTGTGCACATCGTCGCGGGCGTCCAGCCACTGTGCAACTTTTATGGCATTCGCTTGGTGTTGTTTAAGGCGCACCCCCAATGTGCGCAAACCACGCAGTGTCAAATAGGCATCGTCAGGGCCGACGGTTTGCCCAAGATGAATGCGTGTTTTGGCGAGTTTTGCCATCGCCCGCTCGCCAGCAATGACGGCCCCCATCATGACATCCGCATGGCCGACAATATATTTGGTGCAGGCCTGAATGACCAAATCAGCGCCCAATTCAATACCGCTGGAGAAATATCCGGCCGCCCATGTGTTATCGAGGATCAGATAAATATCCCGCGCACGCGCGGCGGCGGCCATGGCGGGAACGTCGGCAACTTCAAAGGTTAAGGAGCCGGGGCTTTCGATCAGGACCGCTGTGGTATTGTCTTTGAATTTTGTCTTGATATCCGCACCTAGGGCGGGGTCGTAATAGTCGGCCTCTATGCCAAGGGTGTTGAGGAAATTGGTGGCATATTTGCGGGTGGGCTCATAGGCATTGTCGCAAATAAGGATATGGTCACCTTTGCGGCATACGCTTAGAATTGCGCCAATCACGGCGGCAATGCCAGATGGAAACAGCCGGGCGCCAACGCCGCCTTCCAAGCCGGCAAGCGCTTGTTCCAGTGAACGTGTGGTGGGCGAGCCAAAACGACCATAGAAGAATTTTTCATCCATATGCCGGACCCCATCGCGCAGGGCTGCCCAAGTATCAAACACCACGGTGGAGGCGTGATAGACAGGCGGGTTCACCACGCCGTGGGCGTGTGCGTCTTCGGTCCCTAGGCTGGCGAGCAGGGTATCTTTACCCATGGTGTGCTTGGTGTTTTCGCTCATGGTGTTCAATCTTCTTTTCTGTGGTGCGCGACCGGGGTATCCGGGTGTAGGCCCCATTCAACCCATGACCCATCAAAGACACGTGCCCATTTACCACGGACACGGTACAAGCAAAAGCCCAAAGCCGCCGCTGTCACGCCCGACCCGCAGGTGGTGATGATGGGGCCGTTGAGATCGACGCCCAATTTATCAAATGTTGCGCGCAATTCGTCACGGGATTTAAACTTTCCATCCTCATTGAACAGATCGCCGTAATAAAGATTATGTGACCCGGGAATATGCCCGGCGCGCATGCCGGGGCGGGGTTCTGCCTCCAACCCGCCAAAACGCGCAGGGCTACGCGCGTCAATGATGCACGCGGCAGATGTCTCGACCGCGCCTAAAACCTCGTCAAGGGTCGCAATCAGGTCTTTATTCATCCCGGATGCGACAAAATTCCCAGCCGCACAGGCCTCTGCACCGCTACGGAGCGCGCCGCCAGCGGCTTTCCAGGCATCCAGTCCACCATCAAGGATCGAGACCTTATCGTGGCCAAAGGCACGGAACATCCACCATGCGCGCGCCGCTGTGGGCACGCCGCCAATCTCGCGCGGGCTGTAGCTGTCATAAATAACGATATGACTTTCGTTGTTCATGCCCAATAGGCGCACACCTTGGCCGAACTCATCGGCGCTTGGCATCATATGTGGTAGGTCGCTGTCCATATCGCAGATTTCTTCCAGATGAAAAAATTGCGCACCCGGGATATGTTCACTCAAATATTCCACATAGCCATCGCGGCCTGTATTCGGCAGATGCCAACTGGCGTCCAGCACCTTCACATCAAAATCGTCCGTGGCTATATGTTCTTGCAGCCATTCGGCGCTGACCAAGTGATCGTGAAAATCGTGAAAGTCCGACATAAGCTCACCTCATTATTTACCACTGCGGTATTCTTTAATCGTCAGAATAAGAGTGTTGAATGTTTTGACAAATCATTTCTCGGGTTTCATAAAAGCCTCAGACAAAATTGTGGCGAAATCCCGCTAGGAATGAAAAGCATGAATGAAGACGCGAAGAAAAATCTGGGTCAGTTGGGCAAACAAACCGCTTTACCCGCGACCCCGGAAGACGCGGTTTTGGAATGTGTGCCCAATCCGCGCCCGGGTGAAGACTATCTGGTGCGCTTTACTTGTCCGGAATTCACATCGCTTTGTCCGGTCACTGGCCAGCCTGATTTTGCCCATTTCGTGATCGATTATGTGCCCGGTGAGAAAATCGTCGAATCCAAGTCGCTGAAACTGTTCATGCATTCGTTTCGCAACCATGCGGGTTTTCACGAAGATTGCACCATCTATGTGGCCGAGCGCCTGATTGCGGTTATGGCCCCCAAATGGCTGCGTATCGGCGGCTATTGGTATCCACGCGGCGGCATTCCCATTGATGTCTTTTATCAAACGGGCGAGCCGCCCAAGGGTCTTTGGCTGCCCGACCAAGGCGTTGCACCCTATAGCGGTCGCGGCAGATAACTAACGAATACCCGTGATTTTATGGGTTTGCAGGCTGAGCTGCCAATTGGGGCGCTCACGCACCAGTTCGATCGCCAGCATGGTATTGGTGGTCAGATCCGGCCCGTCCATGGGTTGCAGGCTATAGCGCTTAAAGTCGAGCTTTTCCAACGCCTCAAGCGAATACCCATCTTGGGGCACCACCAGTTTCAATTCATCGCCTGATGTCTGGATCAGTTCGCTGCCCGCCTTGGGGCTGATGCACAGCCAGTCTATGTCATCAGGTGCTTTTTGCGTTCCATTGCTTTCCACGCCGATCTCGAAGCCTTCTTTGTGCAGGGCGGTGATCAGTGCCGCATCCAGTTGCAGCAGCGGTTCGCCGCCAGTGCAGACCACATATGGAACCCCTGCGCCCCCTTTTGGCCAGAAGGATTTGACATGTGCAGCCAAGTCGTCGGCGGTCTTAAATTTACCACCGCCATCACCATCCGTGCCGACGAAATCCGTATCGCAGAATGTGCAGATGGCACTTGCGCGGTCCTGTTCGCGCCCGGTCCACAGATTACAGCCGGAAAAGCGCAGGAAAACAGCGGCGCGGCCTGTATGCGCGCCTTCACCCTGCAGGGTGTAGAAGGTCTCCTTCACGCTATAGGTCATGGTTTATTCCTGATATTTGGTGGGGTCTTTGACGCCAGCGTCAATAAAGCCCTTGCGGCGCAGTGTACAACTGTCACAACGGCCACAGGCACGGCCTTCTTCATCGGGATCATAGCAGGAAATGGTCATGCTATAATCGACCCCCAAGCGGATGCCCTCGGCGATAATTTCTGCCTTCGTTAGCAGGATCAGTGGCGTGTGAATAGTCATTTGCTCGCCTTCAACACCCACCTTGGTCGCCAGATTGGCAAGCTTCTCAAACGCGTCAATATATTCCGGGCGGCAATCGGGATAGCCCGAATAATCCATGGCGTTCACCCCGATGAAAATATCGCCTGCGTGCTTCACCTCGGCAACGGCCAAAGCATAGGACAGAAAAATCGTATTGCGTGCGGGTACATAGGTAATCGGGATATCGTCCGCCATATCTGCCTGATTGCGGTCTTTCGGCACCGGAATATCAGCGGTCAGGGCGCTGCCGCCGATGGCGGCCAGATCAATATCAATGATGCGGTGTTCAAACACATTATTCTTTTCGGCGATGGCTTTGGCGGCCTGTAATTCATAAAGATGCCGCTGCCCATAGCGAAAAGACAGCGCGGTCACCCGGTAGCCATTATAGATGGCGCGGGCCAGTACGGTGGCACTGTCAAGGCCACCAGAGAGCAGAACGATGGCATCTTTAATTTTCGGATCGTTGTTCATAATGCCCTCATAACACCAGACTATAGAATTGAAAAGGCCGGGAACATGCCCCGGCCTTTAATAATATCACACTGTTTGGCGAAGTTAGGTCTCAAATGTATCGAGGACTTCACCTTCATGGTGCGGCAGGTTGAGGCGCTTGTCCATCACCGCTGCGGCAACCATGTCGCCAAACACATTCACGCTGGTTCGCATCATATCAAGAATTCGGTCAACCGCGAAGACCAGCGCGATGCCCTCGGCAGGGATGCCGACGGAGATTAAGATGGTGATCAACATGCCCAAGCTGCCGCCCGGTACGCCCGGTGCGCCAACGCTGGAACCAACGGCCAGCGCCAATAGAACGGCGATATCCGCCGGGGTAAGTTGAATGCCGAAGACCTGTGCCAAGAACAGCACCACAACAGATTGGTAAACCGCTGTGCCGCCCATATTGGCCGTTGCCCCCAACGGGATCACCAATCGGCCCACGGTGGGATGGATGCCAGCTTGCGTTTCAATCGCCCGCAGGGTGACGGGCATTGTGGCTGATGATGAAGACGTGGAAAAAGCGATCACCATTGGGTTGCGTACCTGAGAGATAAAGGTCAAGGGAGAGCGCCCTGTCATCGCAAACAGGATGATGCAATACATGATGAACACCCCGATGAGCGCAACAATGAATGTACCCACATAGGCAGACACCCCAATGAAGGCGCCCATGCCAACCTTGATCATGACATCGGCGAGGAGGCCAAAGATTGCGACGGGTGCAAATTTCATCAACCAGCCAACAATGGCCATGCAGGCCGACTGGACTGATGCCAATAGGTCAATCAACGCCTTGGATTCATTCTTTGGAATGGCCAACAGCGCAATACCAAAAATACCTGCGGCGATCACGATCTGTAACAGTGCGCCTTGTGCCATCGATGTGAATGGATTGGTTGGAAAGATCGAGACAATGGTTTGTGGCAGGGTCCCTTCGCCGAGGCCAAGGCCCGAAGCGTTCATGGCGCCACTGCCGAGTTTTTCCTGCACAATGGCGGGGTCCATGAACGAACCGGGGTTTAAAATTGTTGTGGTCGCAACGCCGATTAAAACGGCAATCGCGGTTGTCACAACAAAGAATAAGATAACCCCAAGCCCCAGTTTTTTGACAGACTCGGTATCTTCACCCGCGCAAATACCCAGCGCGATCGAGGAAATAACCAACGGAATGACGACAAAACGTATCAGGGTCAAAAACATGTTCCCCGGCAGGGCTAACCAGCCGCCGATGCTTTCGGCCACGTCACGCGGCAACAAGTTCAGATCCGGCCCCATAAGAAAGCCGACGGCAACGCCGAGTGCAAGGCCGATAAGAACCTTGAGCCATAGTCGGTCTGTGGTTGGCATAGTATCTGTCATTAAGTCTTACTCCCCATTTTAACTTTTGGCAGGTGTGTTATAATTACGGTTATGATTATAGCCCCTATTGATAAGCCCCGCATATTAGCGGTTATTTGCTTGGCCGCAAGCATACTTGTATTTGCGCTTCTGGCCAGCCCTGTCGGGCAAACACACGAGGCCCAGGAATTAAGTGTTGGCGATGGTATTGCGGCTTATAGCCTGCAAGATTATGAACGCGCCCGTGACATCTGGCAGAGCTTGGCAGAACAGGGCGATGCGGCAGCCGCCGTGCGCTTGGCCGATCTATATCAACTTGGCTTGGGTGTTCTGCCAGACTTTGCAGTGGCGGCGCACTGGCTGGGGGTCGCAGCGGATGCGGGCGATGCTGATGCGCAGTTTGAACTGGGGACCTTATACGCGTCCGGACGCGGGGTCACGCCGGACCCATTTCTCGCCTTTGAATATATCCTGATGGCCGCAGAACAGGATCATGGGCTGGCGCAATATGAAGCCGCCAAGATGCTGTACCTTGGCGAATTGGGTGCGCCCGATTATGTGGCGGCTGCGGTTTGGTTTGACCGCGCTGCGGATAATTTGAAAGATGCGGCATCAATAGCGACAGCACGCAATGCCGTCGATACAATCCGCGCTCGTTTAAGCGACGATGACTGGACCGAAGTTTTACGGCGGCTGGCACGAAATTGACCTAAAGACAGCAAACGCGTCCTGATCAACAGCAAAATTTATTCTTTAGTGACTGAGATCGTTAAATTTTTAACAATCTTTTTACACTTGGGTGTTTTGATGCATCTAATCATTAGGGGGCGCCTTTTAAATAAAACCGGATTGAGTTTGTTTTGTTTATTTTTTGTTTTCCAATTTGACACGTCAACAAATAGGTATAGCTATCACGTAGATACGGCCAAGGAATTTACAGGAATAACTTAGAATTTTTCATATTGCGACGCGCGCCAAGGGCCCAGTGTTTAGAAACTGTTAGTTGGTTGAGTTGCATTTAATTATGTCCGTCAGGCCCCGAAAACGGGTAAGGAGAATATTATGTTTGGATCAAAACGCGGTAACGGCGGCGACGTCGCCCCAGTTAAAACCCAAGGGTTTCAAATTACAGATGCTCTATTTCGTCAGATGCTTGATGGGTTGCCCATCAACGTCATGGTCTGTGACCTCGAAGAATTTGTGATTCGTTATGCTAACCCCGCCACCTTTAAGGCGCTTGAAGCTATTGAGCATGTGTTGCCAATTAAGGCGCGCGATCTGATCGGAACATGTATTGATGTCTTTCATAAGGACCCATCGCACCAGCGCCGCATGATGGCCGATGTGTCGAACTTCCCGCATGATGCGGATATTCACGTTGGCGACGAAATCCTCGCCCTTCATGTTGAAGCCTTGACGGATGCATCCGGTAAGGCGACAGGTGCTATGGTATCGTGGAGCGTCGTGACCAACGAAAAACAAAAAGAAGCCGAATCTGCGCGCCTATTCCAAATGTTGGACGAATTGCCGATCAATGTGATGACATGTGACCCTAAAACCTTGGATGTCACCTATGCCAATAAAACCAGCATTGAGACGCTGCGTGGGTTGGAAGACCTGATTCCGATTAAAGCAGATGACTTGGTTGGGACATGTATTGACGTATTCCATAAAGACCCATCGCATCAACGGCGTATTCTAGGTGATGCGGCCAATTTGCCATGGAAGACAAATATCGAGCTTGGGCCGCACACCCTGGCGCTGAATGTTGTGCCGGTATATGACGCTGATGGTAAATACGAATCTGCGTGCTTAAGCTGGAGCGTGATTACCGAAGAAGTCAAGAAAGACAAAGAAGTCGCGCAGTTGATGGCAACATTGGATGGTATTGGTGCATCACAAGCCATGATTGAGTTCGAACCGGATGGCACGATTCTCCACGCCAATGCCAATTTCTGCAATGCTCTGGGTTATGAAGAGGCAGAGTTGATTGGTAAACATCATAGCATGTTCTGTGATCCGGCTTATGTATCTAGCCGCGAGTATGGAGCCTTTTGGGAGCAGCTTGGAAGAGGCGAGTTTGACGCAGGCGAATACAAGCGCCTGACAAAGGACGGTGGAGCAATCTGGATTCAAGCGGCATATAACCCGGTCAAAAATTCGCAGGGAAAAGTTGTAAAGGTCGTGAAGAACGCAGTTGATATCACTGCGCAGAAAACAGAATCTCTTCGTCAAGAATCTGAATCAGCCAAGTTACTGGAAATTCTTGATCAATTACCGATTAACGTCCTGACCTGTGACCCAGAAACGGTCACCATTCAATATGCGAACAGCACCAGCATAAATACGTTAAAAACCATTGAGAACCTCATCCCTTGCAAAGCGGAAGAAATCGTTGGTCAGTGTATTGATATTTTCCATAAAGATCCCAAGCATCAGCGTCGCTTGCTTGCTGATCCGGCCAACTTGCCTTGGCAATCTAATATCAGCCTTGGCGAACAAACGCTGAAGCTGGAAGTGAACCCAATTCGCGATAAAGCGGGTAAATATATTCTTGCCACACTGTGTTGGAGCGTGGTGACCGAGCAGGTGCGTGTTGCAAATTCTGTTGACGAAGTGGCCAACGGTGTTGCCGCTGCTGCTAATGAATTGTCTGCATCTGCTGCTGTCTTGTCCGAGACCACAGCACAGACCCGTGAAATGTCTGCGAATGTGGCGGCAACTGCCGAGCAGACATCAGGGAATGTGGGTGCTGTTGCGTCCGCGGCCGAGGAACTGGCCGCATCGACGTCGGAAATCAGCCGTCAGGTATCAGAAGCATCAAACATCTCGGCTGAAGCCAAGCAGGAAGCCGAACGCACGGGTGAATTGGTACAATCGCTTGATGAGGCCGGTCAGAAAATTGGCGACGTTGTGAACTTGATTAACGACATCGCCTCACAGACTAACCTGTTGGCGCTGAACGCAACCATTGAGGCGGCCCGCGCTGGTGAAGCTGGTAAAGGCTTCGCGGTTGTAGCCTCAGAAGTTAAGGCTCTTGCACAACAAACAGCGAATGCAACAGAAGATATCACCAAGCAGATTGAATCGATGCAGGGTGCGACGAAAGATGTTGTGATCGCAATTGAAGGCATCTCAGCAACGATTGTTCGTGTCAACGAAACGTCTGCCAGTATTTCAGCAGCGGTTGAAGAACAAAGCGCGGCGACCAAAGAGATTGCACGTCATTCACAACAAGTTGCTGCGGCAACGGGTGAAATGGCAACCAACGCTGGGGCCATGGGCGAAGCATCCGAGAACGCCTCTCAGGGCGTCAATGAAGTGAATGCGGCGGTGTCTGAGCTGTCACAGCAGGCTGAGCGTCTCAACGCCGAGATTTCCGGCTTCCTCGAAAGCCTCGGTATTGAGCGATAAGCCAACACAGGTTTCTCGCTGAAAAAACTGAGTGTGCATTATGATGAGAAAGGGCTGAGGGTTTCCTCGGCCCTTTTTTATGCTCTGGTTTTTGTGGTGAATTTTGTTGCGGTTTCTGCCATGTTAAATGTGCAAGCAAAGGGGGACATATGAACGATAATTCGAATGCCACAGCATCCATGGATGCGATCGCCAGCCTGTTAGATTCAGGCGTTGACGTTTGTTTCACCAATCCCGGAACCTCGGAAATGCATATGGTACAGGCGATTGACCGCACAGATGGAATGCGTGCGATCCTTGGCCTGTTTGAAGGTGTCGTCACGGGTGCCGCCGATGGTTATGGACGTATGGCGGGCAAGGCGGCGGCCACTTTGTTACATTTGGGACCGGGTTTTGCCAATGGCGGGGCAAATTTGCACAACGCCCGTCGGGCTGGATCACCCGTTTTGAATATTATTGGCGATCACGCCACTTATCATCATGGCTTTGATGCGCCGCTGGAAAGCGATATCGCGGGAATTGCTGGACCTGTTTCCGACTGGGTGGGGCAGGTCGAAGCTGATCAAGACTTTGCGACCTGTGCCATGATTGCACTTTCCAAAACACAGGCCGCAACGGGTAAGGTTGCCAGTTTGATTGTCCCGGCTGATCGCGCGTGGTGTCCGGGCAAGGGCAAAGCGAGGCTGCCAGAACGAGAAGCCATCCCCACCGCGCGAGAGGACCAATTGGCGGCTGCCCATACCGCACTGACGTCGGGCGAAAAAGCGGTGTTGCTGTTGTCGCCGACGTGTCTCGATGAAGAAACGCTCGACATTGCAGGGCGAATTGCCGGGGCCACGGGGTGCATTTTGGCCAGCCCCACATTTGCAGGACGCCGTCAGCGTGGCCGTGGGCGCGTCCGGGCGGAGCGATTGCCTTATTTCGGCGACTTGGTTTTGGGTAGATTGCGCGATGTCAAGCATCTGGTGCTGGCTGGTAGTCGCGCGCCAGTGTCGTTTTTTGCTTATGAGGGCATGCCATCTCGTTTAGTGCCGGAGGGCTGCGCACTGGTAGACTTAGCGGATGAAACGCAGAACGCCCGTGCGGCAATCCATGCCTTGGCAGAGAGCCTTGGCTGTATGCAGGCCGAGGTTGCTGGTCGTGTAAATGGAACTCTGCCGCCTATGCCCCAAGATGGCAAACTGGATGGGCTGGCCATCGGCGCGGCGCTGGCAAACCTGATGCCTGAAGGCGCCATTATTTCAGACGAATCCAATACCAACGGCATTGCGATGCGGGAATTGACGGTGAACGCGGCCCCACACGATTGGCTTGACCTGACGGGCGGGTCAATTGGTCAAGGGCTTCCGGTTGCAACGGGGGCGGCTGTGGCGTGCCCAGATCGCAAGGTGATTGCGTTACAATCTGATGGTTCTGCCATGTATACCATTCAAGCGCTATGGACCATGGCGCGCGAAAATTTGGATGTGACCACCATCATTCTATCCAACAAGTCATATGCCATTTTGAATGTGGAATATGCACGACTGGGGCTCGCCACTGACAAGGGTGATAAGGCGGTAAATATGATGAGCCTTGATAATCCGGCGATTGATTTTGCTTCGCTCGCACGCGGCATGGGCGTTGATGCGATCAGTACCGATAATACCGCCGAATTTGTCGCGGCCCTGAAATCCGCTATGTCACGTAAGGGGCCATTTCTTATTGATGCGCGCATCGAACTATTCATGGCCTTCTAGGGGTCTGGGCCTTCTGGGCGTTTAAGCGGGGAAATTTTGAATGCGTAAATTTATCCTGAGCATCGTTGCCGTGGTTGCGATTTATGGTGCCTTGTCTTTGGTGCCGGCATCAGACGCGCCGCCCCATCAAATCGACCTGTTTTCGGCGGACCGATTGATGGTGATCGGGCATCGCGGCGGATCGGAGCTTGGCCCTGAAAACACAATGCTTGCTTTTTCCCGTGCGGCAGAGGCGGGCGCTGACATGTTGGAGTTGGATCTGCATTTAAGTTTGGATGGCACTTTGGTGATTAATCATGATGCGATGGTTGACCGCACCAGCGATGGGACCGGGGCGATTTCTCGTATGGGCATTAATGAGCTGAAACAGCTGGATTTGGGGGAAGGTCAGCACATCGTCACCCTAGAGGAGTTGTTTCAGGCTTTTCCGCAAATGTATTTCAATGTGGAATTGAAGTCTGATCAACTGATCGCCAGTGAGACGGCCTGCCGCGTTATTCACAATAATGGGATGCAGCGCAACGTTCTTGTCGCATCATTTCACCATCATATTCTTGAACATTTCCGCACCACCTGCGCTGGAGTGACTACATCACTGTCAGAAAAGGAGGTGCGCTGGTTTATCTATCTTAGTAAAATCGGCTTGGAAAATTTGCTGCCCATTCATGGCAGCGCCCTACAAGTGCCAATGACAGCCGAGGGGTGGGAAATCATTACAACGGACTTGGTGAGTAAAGCACATGCGCGTGGCCTAGCCGTGCATGCATGGACCATTAATGACCCGTTGCAAATGCAAAAGGTCAAATTGCTCGGTGTTGATGGACTGATCACCGATTACCCTGCGCGGGCCATTACAGTGATGCGTGGCCTTACAGCGGATAACTGATCAGCGTGCAGGTGTTTTGAAGCGCGCCATCAGATAGAGAACCAGACCCAACGTCGCCCATCCGGCCAACATGCCCCATTCCCAAGGCCAAATCAGCGCGGCCGGACTACCGGGCAGATAAAGCGTCATCATAAAGACACTCATCGCGACCGCGGCCCAGCCGACAATGCGCCCATGCTTCACACGGTAGGGGCGGTCCATGTCGGGTTCTATCTTGCGCAATTTCAGGAAGGACCAACTGACCATGCCATAGGCAAACACAATGGCGATACCCGTGGCGTCGATGATCCAAATCAGCGCCTGACGCCCCAGCAGTGGCGACAGAAAGCAAATCAGCCCAATGAGACCAACAGCGACCCATGGCGTGTTGTATTTGGGGTGCAAATGGCCCATGCGGCGGGGCAGGTGCCCAGCACGGGCGAGGGCATAAAGCGCGCGGCTGCCACCGATGACAAAGGCGTTCCAACTGGTCAGGATGCCGCCTAAACCCGCCAAGACCAATAAATCACCCGCTGTTTTGCTATTCCATGCGCGCTCTGCCGCCAGCGCGGTCGTAATCCCCGGTGCTTGCCGCCCCGCATCATCAAGCGAAAAGGACACCCCATAGACAATCAACATGTACCATAGGACAGCACAGGCGACAGAGAAGATCAGGACCCGGCCAATATCGCGGAAGGGCAGGTTGATCTCTTCAGCCGATTGGGGGATCACATCAAACCCGATCAGCATCGCTGGCACCATCACCAGAACCCCGGCAACACCCGCTATGCCGCCCACGAACAATGGCTCGGCATTGGCCACATCGCCGGTTAGGCTGGTCCCGGTTACCAATACAGCGCCGCCAATGATGATCAGGATGGTTGCCAACACTTGGAAAATCGCCGCCATGCGGATGCCGCGGATATTCAGCAGTGTAATCAGTGCGGTTGTGGCCATACCGACCGCGACCGAGCCTGCAAAGACATCATGCCCGCCGATATGCCATAGAAACCCTGTTTTAATGCTGGGCCAGAAATGCTCGGCCACGGTGGCGATGGCCAAGCTTTCAAATGCGGCGACCCCCACATAGGCGAAAATAATGGACCAAGTGACAATGAAGGACCATCCATGGCCCAGTGCGCGCTCTGTATAGACATGTTCGCCGCCCGCTTGGGGCATGGCGCTGGCCAGTTCGGCATAGGTTAAAGCGATCAAAAGCGTGGCCAAGCCACCAAAAACAAAGGCAATACCCGCCCCCAGCGAGCCACCACGGCCAATCCAGTCGCCTGCGATGGCGACCCATGACCAGCCAATCATCGCGCCAAAGGACAGCGCTAGAATATCTGTTTTACTTAGTTCGCGTTTAAGCTGCCCTTCGGTCGATTGAGTGTCGGCCATATATCCCCCATTTTATTCTTATTTTTTCGGTCTATAGTCCCCATTGGCGTCTGTCGGTAACATGATATGCGCCATCGGTGTTGTCCCCCACATCACATAGGCACCGCCATCTACAGGCGAGGTTGGAAGACCAGCCATCATAGCGATATTCGGCAGCAGCAACATCACATGCGGGCCTTCCTGAATCCACATACCGCCATCATTGGGGTCAGTCGCACCCGGATTGTCATTATTCACAAAGGCATCGCCCGCCAGCATATAGGAAATGCCGATCCGGTCGGTTGAGAAGGGCTGCCCACTAGAAAAGGCGCTCAACCATTCGGTCCAAACCGCATCATTGCACATGGGATTTTTATCGCCTGGAATAAGCGGCACGCCGGGAATACAGGTCCAGCCGTTTGTGCCTTCGCGTAATAAGGTGCCGTCCATGTCGATATAGGTGGCATGCTCGGTCACATGCGGTGGTGCGGCGGTCATGGCACGGGCGATCTTTGCCTCTGTGCTTTCATGTTCTTCGTCGCCGTGTGCGTAGGAGACGTTCGGAAGTGCGAATATAAGCGCTGCTGCGCTCACTAAGCTTAAATATTTGAACCCTGATATCATGATACCCCCCATTTGTTTGTGCCCATATCGCGTGGGCTGTCCGTGATGTTCCCCAACAATGCAACCGAACTGATGGCAAAGGGTATCACAATCTGGCAGACTTGCAATTAGCAGTGAATTAGCGCCGCAACAGGGCTTGGATAGCGGCCTCTAAAGCCTGTAGGAAATTTGAGCGGTCCTGCTTGGTAAAACTGGCGTTATAGCCTTTGCTCTCGCCCGTTTCGCGCAGGTGCTGGTTCAATTCGCGCATGCCCATGGCCATGGCGATATTGCCTTCGGAAAACTGCCGTCCCGTGGGGCCAAGCGCCACCGCACCCGCGTCTAAACAGCGCTTGGCCAATGGGATATCGGCGGTGATGCAAATGCCGCTTTCATTGATATTTTCGGCGATCCAGTCATCGGCGGCATCGGCACCGTCTGCGACCACGATCTTTTCAACATTTGCGCCGACCTCCATCCGCAGCCATTGGTTGGACACCAGATAAACCTTCAGCCCGTGACGCGCCGCGACCTTGAAAACCTCGTTCTTCACCGGGCAGGCGTCCGCGTCTATATAGATGACAATGCTGGTTTCTACGCTCATGCTGAATTGTCTAAGGCATATGAGCCAAAATGAAAAGGCAGCATAAAGCAAAAGGGCCAGTTCATCTCTGAACTGACCCTTTAAAGTGGCTCCCCAGCGCGGACTCGAACCACGGACCCAATGATTAACAGTCATTTGCTCTACCAACTGAGCTACTGGGGATCAGCGACTTTGGCCCGAAAGCCTCGGCGCTAAATCTTGAACACGGGCGTTATTGTAATGACTCACAACGACGCAGTGTGCGCGACCTTATACAAAAGCTCTTTCACTCTGCCAAGTCCCAATGTAAGGAAAAAGAGTAAATTTTTTTCTACTGGGTTTTTAAAGGGGCAGAAGGGAACGGATAATGAAGAACTGGATCAGGATTTTTACGGTTTTTACGCTGCTGACCGGGCTGGCATTGCCCAGCGCAAATGCAGAGGGCAACAAGGCCGAAGACGGTGTTCTTGAACTGCTCTACGCCCAGCAAAATGCTTGGAATCGCGGCGATATAGAAGCCTTCATGTCTGGCTATTGGCGGGACGAAAAGCTGACTTTCGTCTCTGGCGGGACGATGTTGCAGGGCTGGGACGCCACGCTTGCACGCTATCAAGCCACATATGCCACCCGCGCCCTGATGGGCGAGTTACGATTTGAAGACATGCAGGTGGAGCTTCTTGCGCCCAAAGTTGCCATGGTGCGCGGTGTGTATCGCCTGACCCGCGAGGCGGATACGCCCCCAAGCTATCCCTGGGGGCGTTTCACGCTGATCCTGCGTCAGTTCAGCCCGGATGATGCGCACGGCCAACCTGTCTGGCGGATTGTCTATGACCATACCTCTGCGGGTGAGGAATAGGGGCCAGAGACTTATTTGCGGCCCTAATTTCGGCCCTAATTTCGGCCCTAATTTCGGCTGTATTTGGTGCCGAAAAAATCTCCCTCCAACCATGTGGGACGTTGGTCATCATCCGCGACAATCAATCCCGTCAAAAGGCCGGCTCGTGCAAACCTTTGCGCTGCGGCCGAATCAAAATTCAGTGACAGGTCGTCCGAGGGCTTGTGATAATTACGTTTCAGGAAATCATCCAATCGCTTTTCCCCATCAACCCCTTGGTCCCGTGATTTGCTGCCCGGCTTGAACGCGACAGCGGGAATGCCCGCCTGCACAAAACGGAACTGGTCAGAGCGCACAAAGCGCACTTCTTCGGGCAGGGGGTCCGGTGTGACCTGCATGCGTGTGGCCTCCGCCGCTTGTTCGATCGCCGCCATCAGGGTTGAATGTTCGGCGCCGATGGGCACAAGGTCCGCCACGGGCAGGCCAAGAAAGGGCATATCAATATTGATATTGGCCACCATGCTGGTCACGGGTACCGGGGGATTGGCGGTGAAATAGGCCGATCCTTGCAGGCCTTTTTCTTCGCCGGTGACAATTGCAAAAATAATGCTGCGGCGCGGTGCCACAGGCAGCTCTTTCATCGCCCGGGCAATCTCCAGTATCACGCTAACGCCCGTCGCATTGTCATAAGCGCCGTTGTGGATGTGATCGTCGCCCTTGGCTTCGCGGATGCCGATATGATCTAGATGGCCTGAATAGACCACATATTCGTCCTTCAGTTCCGGGTCGCTGCCTTCAATCATGGCCACGACATTGGATGATTGGACGCGGGATTGATGGGATGTGCGGGCCAATGTTGCGCTGATGCCCAACTCAAAGCTTTCGGTGCCGGGAATATTGCCGTTTTCGTCGGCCAGCAGATTGGCAAATATGCCATCAAGGTCGGCGCCCGCATATTGCATTAATTTCTTGGCCCCTTCCGGTGACAGGGTTGCACTGCCTTTGATGCCGGGGAAAGATTCGAACACCGCGCCATCTTTGCCAATCCAATGCATACCGGGGCGGTCAAGGCCGGGCAGATAGCGATCGAACGAGCGCCGCGCTTCGTCCACAGGTGTACGAATGGTCACAATGCCCACCGCACCCATCTTTTCGGCCAATTCCTGTTTGGTGCGACCAGAGGAATGATAAGCCCGCATCGCGCCCGCAAAAGAAGCCGGTGCGCCGGACAACATGACGGCAATTTTTCCATTCAGATCGATGCCTGCGAAATCATCCATATTATTGTCAGGCGATTGAATGCCGTAGCCAACAAAGACCAGCGGTGCTGTCACACTTTGCTCAAAAGGCCCCGTATTGCTGGCAGGTCCATATCCGCCGCTCATGATAAAGTCATCTCTGATGGTCAGCGATAAAGCCTCGTCTTGGCCTGACAATTCGACCCGCGCGCTTTCAATGTCCAACTGGGTTTGCATGAATGGCACCTCTTGATACCAATCGCCATCGTCGCCCAGGGGGGTTAATCCCAAATAGTCAAATTCATTGGCCACATAAAGCGCGGCACTGTCATAGCCGCGGGTGCCGGCTTCGCGCCCTTCCAGTGCATCATCGGCCAAGACCTCGATATGGGCGCGAATTGATTCTGCTTCGATGGCGTTTAATGCGCTTGAGCGATCTGGCGCGTCGCCACAGGCGGATGTGGTTAAGATGAGCCCTAAGCAAGCGCCCATGATACTTGTCTTGCACCATGTGTTTTGGTGTGAATGTTTCATTATTTTCCCCTCGTTTTGCTGTCGTGCCTCATATTTCATGAGCGGGCGAAGACTTGCAATGCTTTTGTGGGGTTTCCTTGACGAAGTTGAGAGAAGTTATCATCTAGGCGTTGTTTTAACGCCAAAATTGATCTAAATGATGCGCCATAGCCAAATGGCCTTTAATAAATGCCCCTTTATGAATGTTGCAGTATGACTGCTCACCTGAAATAAAAACGGCGTCTTGACTATTCGAATGGATGCGACATGAAAAACAATAAAACTAGACTTACCGCCCTTTTCTTAGCTGCCATGGTTTCGCACACCGTGCCCACAGATGTGCAGGCCCAAGAAACAGCGACCTTACCGCCATTGATGGAACAGATGTTGGAAGAGGCTTATGCGCGGGGGCAGGGTTTTTTCGATGAAACTGTTAAGGCAATGTTGTCCATCCGCCCCGGTCTTGCCGAAGCAATTCGCGCAAAAATAGCTGGTCTGCGCCAAGCGGGGGACGTCCCAACAACAGCACCAGAACAGGGTCCATCATCTGTTCCAGCTGGTGCAGAACAAGACACTACGGAGGGCTTATTTGGCTGGGATAGTCGGATTGAACTGGGTGTCTCGTCATCATCTGGTGATACCAATGACCAATCTGCGCATTTGGGCTTTGAGCTAAAACGCGTGTTCTCTGATCGGTGGGACCATAGCTTAAGCGTCGATGTCGATTTGGAGCGCGCCAATAGCATCACCAGCCGAGAGCGCTATTATGCAGATTATGCGCTATATTACCGCAGCGCGGACAAGTGGTTTGGGTTTGCATTTGCACAGGCCGAAGATGATCGTTTTTCAGGGTATGACTATGAATTTTCCGAAAGTATTGGTGTCGGTTACAGCATCTATAAACGTGATGACCTTGAATGGGATGTGCAGGGCGGCCCCGGTCTGCGGCAGACTAAGAATCTTCTGAACGGCGCAAAAACCCACTTTGCTGGCTTTGCCAATTCACGCATCAGTTATCAGATCACAGAAAATCTTCTAGGCATTAACAAAACAAAGACATTCATTGGCAGTGACCGGTTCAGTTTGCGCAACGAGTTGGAGCTTCAAGCCACCATCAGCGAAAGCCTATCAGCGCAATTTTCTCTTTTGTTCAATTATGATTCGAAAGTGCCCTTAGGCAGTGCCAAGCTCGACACACTGACCCGGGCATCACTGGTCTATAGTTTCTAAGGCATTTAGTTTTTGACCTGCCTAATATTTCAGTTAAGATGCTGAGATAGTTGCGGCAGTGCGTGAGGGAAACATGCTAAATCTTTCTATTATTACGAAAAATCTTAGCCTTTTTATTGGGGGGCTTGGCCTGATGTTGGCTCTGCCGCCTGCTGTGTCTGCGCATATTGATCTTTTGGAACCAGCACCTTTATTGGATGGGCGCGCCGGTAATTTCCGGTCTCTTAAGGTGCCCCCCTTCGGCGCACCCGGCATTGATGTGGCCAGCGCACCAGCCATTACCGTGGCTTCTGGCTCCACCCTTCATCTAGAGGTTGACCACTATATCTATCACCCCGGTGAAATCGTCGTGCTTTATACCACCGATATGGCCGGGGCCGATGTGATGCCGGTGATGAGCATCGAAAAGGGCGCTGAAATACCGCACCACAATCTGCTATACCGCGCAAACGTCCCCACCCGCGAGGACTATACAGCGGGCGACAAAATATGGCGGGCCGATGTGCAGTTACCAGATATCGAAGGCACCATTATTCTTGTTGTGCGCCAATTGATGCATGACAAATTTGACGATATGCCGGATGGCAGCGTTAGCCTATCCCGTATTTATTATCACCAAGGCACCAAGCTGAACCTCGTCCGCGACTAGCGTGCTTATATCCTGATTGGAACATTGGTAGGTGGCTTGCACCTAAGCATAAGCTGCGGGTTGTGACTGTGGTCATGTATCTTGGCTGAGAGGTTCTGGAGGCGCGGACCGGAATCGAACCGGTGTTCACGGATTTGCAATCCGCTGCGTAGCCACTCCGCCACCGCGCCATCCTAACCACTCATTTAGAATGAGAGTGATGCCCCTATAGCAAGTGTTTTGATGCTGTGCAATGGGCAAATGCTTGGGCATATGCTTGGGCATATGCTTGGTCGAATGCTTGGCCGAATGCTTGGCATGGACTTTCGCTTCAATTTCCGTCATATAGACCAATGACTGGTTATTCTATGTGTTAAAGTTGATATCCCAAGGGGTCACATCTTGTGCGAGACAACTTATTAAACCCCAAGATGCTGTGTATTTTTACGCAAATAAAGCACAAATAAAGCAAGGGAATCGTTGTCACGGCGCAACTTTAGCATTATAAAATAACTTATTAGGTAGTCCGAAAGAGCATAATGACCCAGAAATATCTCGGAGTGATTATGGGGGGCAAATTTGGTAATTGAACCGTGATAGAAAAAAATAGCGCGCGCCAGTCTATGATTTGGGGGCAAATTCAGCCCAACAAAGTTAATGATGAATCCATCCTTGACGCGCTTGCCGCTGTTCCGCGGGAGGCCTTTGTGCCGCGCGCAATGCGTGCAGTTGCCTATCTGGATGAAGAGGTCAAAATCGCTGATGGGCGCTATATTATGGCCCCTATGACCTTGGCGCGGCTCATCGAAGCTGCAGACATTCAGCCCAGCGACTTGATCCTAGAAGTTGGCTGTGGCAGCGGCTATGAGGCGGCTGTTTTGGGCCAACTTGGCGATGCTGTCATCGCCGTCGAAGAAGATGCGGCGCTGGTTGAGCGCGCCACCGAACAGCTTCAATCGGCGGGTTCGGAAAATGTCGCGGTTATTGAAGGCAAGCTGAGCGAAGGGGTACCCGGGCAGGGGCCGTATCAAGTTATATTCATTAATGGGGCGGTGGCCGAAGTGCCTAAATCCCTGTTTGATCAATTGGCCGAAGGTGGTCGATTGGTGGTTATTCGTGCCGAGTTGGATGGTGGTGCAAACCAAGGCGTTGGATTTGGGCGCGGACATTTGGTTGTGAAGTCCGGAGGGGAACTGAAGGCGCGTAATCTGTTTGACGCAGAAGCCGTCTTATTACCGGGTTTCAAAAAGGACACTGGATTTGAGTTTTAAATCCCAATAATAAAAAAAGCGAGCGCATATAGACGGCGCCAATAAACAGACAGCGATGGTGGACAATTTGAAGAGATGGGGACGCAAATGTTCACAAAATTTGACAGGGCAAAAGCCCAGATAAATGACAGCGAGGAAGCTATGAAAAATAAGATGAATATGATCAACACAGGCCGCAACAACAAGGCCCAATGGCGCAGGTCCTTATGGGCTGGTGCATCGCTAATGGCTCTTGCGGCTATGGGCGGAACCATCCCAACGGCATCTGCTGAAACCCTGAAGGAAGCCCTAGCGGCCGCTTATGCGGCCAATCCCGATCTAGAGGCGCAGCGCGCCGCACTGCGGGCAATTGATGAAGGCGTTGCACGATCCCACGCTGGCTTCATGCCAACGGTGACGGGGTCTGCATCCTACGCCAAAAGCAATCTGGATAGTGTTGCTGACGGTCAGGACGCTGCGGGTGAGCCAACATCAAACCAATTGGTTTGGGATAGTACAGACAAGAACTATCAGGCCCGCGCCGATTTGAACCTGTTTAACGGGTTTCAAAACCTCAATCAAAAACGCGAGGCGGATAGCCTTGTTGAAGCGGGTCGCGCGCAGCTGCTGGCCGTTGAACAGCAAACCCTCTTGAATGCAGTGACCGCCTATATGGATGTGGTGCGCGACGAAGCCGTGTTGAACCTGAACCGCAATAACGTGCAGGTGCTGGAACGTCAATTACAAGCCAGTCGCGATCGCTTTCGTGTGGGTGAGATAACGCGCACGGATGTGGCGCAATCGGAAGCCCGCCTTGAAGGTGCCCGTTCGGCCCAGATTAGTGCCGAGGCAACCTTGGCATCAAGCCGCGCCGTTTATCGTCAGGTGATCGGCAATTCTCCGGGGACGTTGGCACAGCCGCCGGCACTGCCGATTTTACCCGCCAATATCGAAGAGGCGTTAGAGATTGCGATCGCAGAAAACCCTAATGTGGCGCTTGCGCAACATAACGAGCGGGCCGCGAATAAGGCCGTAGACCGCACCAAAGGGACCCTGATGCCGCAGGTGAATGCTTATGCCTCGATCGCGCGCAGTCAGGGTGTTCAACCGACTTTGCAGAACGAGCAAATTCTGACATTTGGCACGGAACGGACAGTGAAAACCATCGGTTTGCAGGCGCAGTGGCGCTTGTACCAGGGGGGTGCGGAATATTCAGACGTGCGCCGCGCCAAACAAGTGCGCAGTCAACGCCGTTTACAAATTCGTGCTGCTGAACGGCGGGCTCAAGCCAATGCAGGCTCAACGTTTGAGCAGTACCGCGCTTCTGTTGCTGTGATCGCGTCAAGCAAATCGCAAGTTCGTGCCAACGAAATTGCGCTGGAAGGCGTGCGTCAGGAAGCGGCTGTCGGATCGCGGACAACATTGGATGTTCTGAACGCGGAACAGGAATTGTTGGACGGTCGCGTGAATTTGGTGCGGGCGGAGCGTAATAGCTATGTCGCGGGCTTCCAATTGTTGTCAGCGGTGGGGCGCCTTAACGCGGTGTCACTGGAACTGCCGGTCGATCTGTATCGTCCTGAAGAATATTACAAGGATGTGCGCTGGAAATTTGTTGGTTGGGGGACTGACTAGACTCTCTGGCTGAAAAATATGGGCTGCCCCGCATAGTGAAACATTTGGTCGGGAAAATGCGGGGCACCACATTTATATTAAGGGTAAGGGGTAGGCCTCATGAGTGACGAGGAACAACAAGACGAACCAACAATGGAGGAAATTCTCGCCTCTATTCGTCGTATTATTTCCGAAGACGGGGAAGACGAGGAACAGGTCGAGGTTGCGGACGAAGGCGAAGAGCCTGAAGCTGCGCCAGAACCTGAGCCTGAGCCTGAGCCCGAACCCGAACCTGAGCCTGAACCCGAACCTGAGCCTGAACCCGAACCTGAGCCAGAACCCGAACCTGAGCCAGAACCTGAGCCTGAGCCTGAGCCAGAACCCGAGCCTGAGCCCGAACCCGAACCCGAACCCGAACCAGAACCGGTTATGGAAGCGGACGATGATGTTCTTGACCTGACGGATATGGTGGCTGTACCGGCTGCACCAACACCGAATGCTATTGTCGACGATACGACCGCCAAAAGCGCGCAGGCCTCATTTGATGAACTGTCGGCGCTTATGGTGGCTGGCTATGCGGGGTCTGGGAACACGCTGGAGGGATTGGTGCGTGAGTTGTTGAAACCCATGCTCAAATCCTATCTGGATGAAAACCTGCCGCGTATCGTTGAAGACATGGTGGAACGTGAAGTCGCCAGAATTTCACGCCGAAAATAAGAATTTCACGCCGAAAATAAGAATTTCGCGTCGAAAATAAGACGATAGCCTATAGAATAAGAATTCAAATTCGCTTAATGGCCCTGCGGGGCCGTTGACGAAACCCCCATTAGGCCCTAAACACCCCACTGAACTGTAGCGCACTGGCATTGACGGCGTGCGATACAGGCTAGAGTGCTCGGACAAAGTTGAAAACGCGGACGATAATCATGGAAAAGACCTACAACCCATCTCAGATCGAAGCGACGTGGTATAGCCATTGGGAACACAGTGGTGCGTTTACCTGTGGTCATCGCCCCGATGCGGAACCCTATTGCATTGTCATTCCGCCGCCCAATGTCACTGGCTCCCTGCATATGGGTCATGCGCTGGATAATACGCTGCAAGATATTCTGATAAGGTTCGAGCGTCTGCGCGGCAAGGATGTATTGTGGCAGGTGGGCGTTGATCATGCGGGGATCGCCACGCAAATGGTGGTGGAACGCCAGTTGGACGGCGAAGGTCTTAATCGCCGCGATATGGGGCGTGAAAAATTCCTTGAGCGCGTTTGGGCATGGAAAGAAGAGTCTGGCGGCACCATTACGGGTCAATTGCGCCGTCTGGGGGCATCATGTGATTGGTCGCGTGAGCGGTTCACCATGGATGAGGGCTTTTCAAAGGCGGTCCTGAAGGTCTTTGTGGATCTTTATGATCAGGGCTTGATCTATCGTGATAAACGCCTTGTCAATTGGGACCCCAAGCTTCTCACAGCTATTTCCGACTTGGAGGTCGAGCAGAAAGAGGTGGACGGTCATTTTTGGCATTTCAAATACCCGATTGAGGGCGAGGATAATAAGTTCGTCACCATCGCCACCACGCGCCCGGAAACCATGCTGGGCGATACCGGGATCGCGGTTCATCCAGATGATGAACGTTATAAGGATTTAGTTGGGAAATACGTGATTTTGCCAATAGTTGGCCGCCGAATTCCCATTGTCGCTGATGAATACGCCGACCCAGAGCAAGGCAGCGGCGCGGTGAAAATGACGCCAGCGCACGACTTTAATGACTTTGAAGTGGGCAAACGCCAAAATCTGGAAATGATCAATATCCTTGATCAGCACGCGTGCATGAATGAAAACGTGCCCACTAAATATGTTGGCATGGATCGTTTTGAATGCCGCAAACAGGTTGTTGCAGACCTTGAGGACCTAGGTCTGGTGGTGAAGATAGAGCCACACAAACATATGGTTCCCTTTGGTGATCGTGGCGGTGTGGTGATCGAGCCCTGGTTAACCGATCAGTGGTATGTGGATGCCGAAACCTTGGCAAAACCGGCGATTGAGGCCGTTAAAAATGGCACCACCAATTTTATCCCGAAAAACTGGGAAAAGACCTATTTCGAATGGATGAACAACATTCAGCCATGGTGCATTTCCCGCCAGCTGTGGTGGGGGCACCGTATTCCTGCGTGGTACGGGCCTAACGAGCAGCTCTATGTGGCAGAAACCGAAGACGACGCCTATGCGCTGGCCCGTGCCGATCACGGCGAGGGGGTTGAACTGCGCCAAGATGAAGACGTGCTCGATACGTGGTTTTCATCTGGCCTTTGGCCGTTTGCGACCCTTGGCTGGCCTGATAATACGGACGACGTGGCCCGTTACTATCCCAACGCCACGCTGGTTACGGGCTTTGATATTATCTTTTTCTGGGTGGCGCGCATGATGATGCAGGGCCTGCATTTCATGGGCGAAGTGCCGTTTAAAAATGTTTATATCCACGCGCTTGTTCGCGATGAAAAGGGGCAGAAAATGTCCAAGTCCAAGGGCAATGTTATTGACCCCTTGGAATTTATCGAACAGTACGGCGCTGATGCATTGCGCTTTACACTGGCAGCGATGGAAGCACAAGGCCGCGACATTAAATTGTCGGAATCTCGGGTCGAGGGGTACCGAAATTTCGGCACGAAGCTGTGGAACGCGGTACGTTTTGCGGAAATGTACGACTGTATTGGTGCGGAAAAGGTGCCAGCAGACTTTGATGCAAGCAAGCTCAACTCCACACTGAATAAATGGATCATTGGTGAATTGGCCGCAACAAGCGCCAAGCAAACCGCGGCGCTTGAAGCTTTTCGTTTCAATGAAGCGGCTGATGCCATCTACCACTTTACATGGGGCACCTTCTGCGATTGGTATCTGGAGCTTTCTAAACCAGCCCTGCAGGGCGAAGGCGCCGCCGCCAAAGCCGAAGTGCAAGCGACAACGGCCTATGTGATTGAAAATGTTTTGCGCCTGTTGCACCCGATCATGCCCTTCATTACCGAGGAGCTGTGGCACGCGACCGCCAAGCGCGACAATGACTTGATCCTTGATAGCTGGCCTGACCTGCCGGTTGATATGATCGATCAGGACGCTGTGGCCGAGGTGGATTGGATCATCCGCATGATTACGGATATCCGCTCTGCCCGGTCTGAATTGAATGTGAATGCGGGGGCTAAAATCCCAGCGATCGTCACCGGTGCTGGCACTGAAACTCTGGCACGGATTGAAACGCATAATGTGCTGTTATGTCGGCTGGCGCGTCTGGAAAACATCGCCGCAGGTGCCGCACCATTTGGGGCCGCGGCGCAGGTTGTGGTGGATGAAGCAGTGGTGCATTTGCCGCTGGAAGGCGCGATGGACTTGGCCGAGGAAAAATCCCGCCTGACAAAAACCATCGAAAAGACAGCGAAGGAAATTGGCGCTATTGAAGGCCGCTTGAAAAACCCCAGCTACCGCGAAAAAGCGCCTGTGCATGTGGTTGAAAAGGCTGAAAGTGACCTCGCAGACCTGATCGCCACCCGCGACAAGCTGAAAACCGCGCTTAAGCGTCTGGGTTAATAGCCAAGGGGTAGATTAAGACACTTGATCTGCCCCGATTTGCCAGCGTCGAGCTTGACCAGCTTGCCCGGGAAGGAGTCGTAGACATTATCTGTGACGCCTTCCAAGCCGCCATAGTCTTCCATCCAGTTCTGTTCGTCCACGGGGACATGCATGGGAATGATGTGTTTGAAGTCCCATGCGGCTGACACCACCTCGCGCCGTCCATCGCCCATTAGATACCAATAGGGCATCATCAGGTAATCCACTTTCAGCCCGTCAAGACCAGCCGATTGCAGCAATATCAGATCGCTGGACATATCGCCGGGGTGGAAAAAGCTGGTGCCTTCGACCGTGACCATCAGGCCAAGGTTCTGCGTTGGGTTACCGGCGTTATCGCCGTGAGAAATCCCAAACAGCCGCACATCCATGCCATCCAATTCATAAATGGCGCTTTGCCCGGTGGGGACGGGGCCATTAACGATCCGGTCCGGGTCATAGCCCGGCGCGGCGAGGGCGCGCAGCTCCTCCTCGGCCTCTGGTGTCATGATATAGCGGGCCGCGGTATTCATTTGCATATGCCGCAGGGTGGCTATGGGTGAAAAATGATCACCGTGACGGTGGCTGGAAAACACCAGATCAACCCCGTCAAAGGGCTTTTGCCCCCATTCAATGGCCAATTGGTCTGATTGACTCGGCTTGCCGTATGTGGGCAGGCCATCATCCAGCATCGCATCAAAAAGAATTTTTTTGCTGCCGATCTCAACCATGAAGGCGGTGTTGGCGATATGACAGATATGTCCCTTTGGCGGCGGAATCGGCGGCCCGAGAATATCATCTTGCGCTGACAGTTTGACCGCAAAACCGAAAGTGATGATTGCGCCAACCACTGTTGCGCTTATGATCTTGCTTTTCACCTGTCAGGCTCCTAGGCTTTGCGTATCTGGGGTTTTCCATCACTCGAACCAAGCTAGCATATTGAAAAAAATGAGTACAGATTCTCATCACCAAACATTAGGCCGCCATCACGCTGCGCCGTATCGCTATTATGATTTCATCATGGCCGGGTTTGTCACGCTTTTGCTGCTGTCCAACTTGATCGGCGCCGGAAAAGTGGCGACAGTTGACCTGCCTGTATTTGGTGAATTTTCCTTTGGCGCGGCGGTGCTGTTTTTCCCGCTGAGCTATGTGATTGGCGACGTTTTGACCGAGGTTTATGGATATGCCCGTGCCCGCCGCGTCGTCTGGGCGGGCGTTGGGGCCATGCTTTTTATGAGCTTCATGTCATGGGCCGTGGTGTCCATGCCGCCCGCCGACGGGTGGCAGGGGCAAGCCGCATATGAAAGTGTCTTTGGTCAAACCCCGCGCATTGTTGGCGCATCGCTTTTTGCGTTTTGGGCTGGGGAATTGGTCAATGCCTATGTGATGGCCCGCATGAAGGTCTGGACGGCGGGCAGGCATCTGTGGTCGCGCACCATTGGTTCGACCTTTTTTGGTCAAGGCGTCGATAGTTTATTATTCTACCCATTAGCGTTCTGGGGCGTTTGGCCGACAGATTTATTGCTGATGATCATGGCGACGAATTTTGCTTTGAAGGTCAGTTGGGAGGCCGTATTAACCCCTGTGACCTACCGTGTTGTGGCAGTTTTGAAAGCCCGTGAACAAGAAGACTATTTCGACGAAGACACCGACTTCACGCCGTTTAAGATCAAGACCTAAGGGCTGTTTATGATGAATTTAACCATGGATCATATTGTGATTTACGCATCTGACATTGATGCCTCAGAGCCATTTTACGCGGCGTTTCTTGGCCTATTGGGGTTTGAAAAAGAAAAAAATTGGGTCTTTCGCCGCGATGGTATGGCGTTTGATCTCCGCGAGGCCTTGGGCGAGAGTGAAGGGTATGAGCGCGGTGGCCCCGGTGTCGACCATGTGGGCTTTACTGCGACCGAGCGCGCGCAGGTGGACCGCGTGATGATGGATATGATGGCTGTGGGCTTTGACCACGGGCGTATCACTGAATTTGATAACGGTGACTATGCACTTTTCATCGCCGACCCTGATGGTGTGCGGTTCGAGGTGACCTGTTACGCGCGGAATTAGGTTTATTCCTGCGGCAGACCATCTTTGATGTCAAACCAATCGAGCTTATCGGCTGTATAAATATGTTTCGTCGGCGCGACGAGGTTTGGGTCATCCAGTGACGTAATGGTCACGGTGATCATTTCCGGATGGCGGGTCGAACGCCATGTTAAGCTGCTGCCGCAATCGGGGCAAAAACCACGCCGACCAAATTCGGATGATGTATATTCTTTTATGGCCTTGCCCGACCACGTGACATTGTCGGAGTCAAAATCCGCAAATGTCATGGCGTGCGCACCGGATTCGGTTTGGCATTGGCCGCAATGGCAGTATTCAGCGCCTAGGACTGGGCCTTTGACCCGGTAACGAATGGCTCCGCACATGCAACCGCCTTCGGCATCTATATTGCTCATTTAGCCCCCCCGTTCAAATCTCCAATTCGCACCAGATCGGCGTATGATCGCTGGCTTTTTCTTTTCCCCGCGGTACCCGGTCCACCTGACAGTCCTTCAGGATATCCGCAGCTTGGCACGACAGCAGCAAGTGATCAATCCTCAGGCCATTGCCCTTGGCCCATGCGCCCCGTTGATAGTCGTAAAAAGTGAACTCTTCCCCGCTTGGTTTGATTTGCCGCAGCGCGTCAGTAAAGCCAAGGTACATCAATTCACGAAATTTTTCACGCGTTTCCGGGCGGGCGAGCGCATCATCGGCCCAGCCCGCCGGATCATAAACGTCTTCGTCGGTGGGGATCACATTATAATCGCCCGCCAGCACCAATTTTTCTTCGTGTTTCAGCAGATCTTTGGCATGGGCGATCAGGCGGTCCATCCAGCGCAGCTTATAGTCGTATTTGTCGCCGGGAACGGGGTTGCCATTAGGCAGATAGATGCTGGCGATCCGCACACCGTTGATGAAGCCTTCGATATAGCGCGCTTGATCGGGGGTATCGTCATCATCCGGGAAATCTTCGCCGTCCAAGCCGCGTCTTATGTCTTCAATCGGGTATTTGGACAGGATTGCAACGCCATTATAGGTTTTTTGACCATGGGTGGCGATATTATACCCAAGGGCTTCAATCTCCATTGCGGGAAAGGCCTCGTCCACGCATTTTAATTCCTGCAGGCACGCCACGTCTGGTTGGAACTCTTCCAGCCATTCCACCACGCGGGGTAGGCGGGCTTTGATGGAATTGACATTGAAACTGGCTATTTTCATGGATTTTTACCCGCACAGAAAAGTTATCGACCGCGCGCAGTCTATCAGGCGGTGGGGATTCCGCCAGTGCATTTTTGGACGATTACAGGGGTTTAAACCGCGAAGCTGGAGCCGCACCCACAGGACGCCTGCGCATTGGGGTTGGATATTTTAAACGCTGAGCTGCCAAGGTCTTCGACAAAATCAAGTTCTGCGCCAATCACATAAAGTAACGAGGTGCTGTCGACCAAAAGCTTTACGCCATCACGTTCAACGACAATATCGTCGGGTGCGATATTGCTGTCGAATTCAAAGTTATAGCGAAAACCAGAACAACCGCCACCTTCAACCTTCACCCGCAAGCTGCTCTTGTCCACGCCTTCCCGTTCAGCAAGGAACGCAATACGCTTGGCAGCGTTTTCGGTCATGGTCATTGGCACTGGGCGTTCAGCGGGTGTGTTGGCTGTGGACATTGTGGGTTTTCCTAATCGGTTTTTTATGCGTGAACTGACGCTATATGTAAGATTTACAGCGCATTTGTCAATATGACGTAAATACCATACTAAATTAATCTACTAAAGCCCTGAAAGAAGTGTTTTTAAGACCTCGGATCGATTGCCCTTTAAGGCGCAAGCGACTAGAGTTAAGTCTCCTTCAGACTTCAGACTTCAGACTTCAGACTTCAGACTTCAGACTTCAGACTTCAGGCCAATCGGACAGCATGTGAATACAGAACAGCCAACATATCCAGTTTCTAACGGACTAGCGCCCTACGCCACGCTTGCCGCCGAGAGCAGAGGACGTCTTTATGCCGAGGATGAAGGCACCACCCGCAGCCCGTTTCAGCGTGACCGGGACAGGGTGATTCATTGTGCGACCTTTCGCCGATTGAAGCATAAAACACAGGTTTTTGTTTACCACGAGGGCGATTATTACCGTACGCGGCTTACCCATTCCATCGAAGTGGCGCAGATTGCCCGGTCGATCAGCCGTGCTTTGGGTTTGGATGAAGATTTGGCCGAAGCATTGGCTTTGGCGCATGACTTTGGTCATCCGGCCTTTGGTCATGCGGGCGAAGATGCGCTGGACGCCGCCATGGCACCGTACGGTGGCTTTGATCATAACGCGCAAAGTTTGCGATTGGTGACGCGCCTGGAACAGCGCTATGCGGCCTTTCCTGGACTGAACCTGACGTGGGAGACGCTGGAGGGGCTTGCAAAACATAATGGGCCCATAGTTTCCGCGCCGATCAATTGTGCGCACCCGCCGGAGAGTCTTCCTTATGCGCTGCGCCAATATCTGATGGAACAAGACTTGGAAATCCATACCCATGCGGGGGCTGAAGCGCAGGTTGCCGCAAATTCGGATGATATTGCCTATAATAACCACGACCTAGAAGACGGCTTGCGGGCAGGGTTATTCAGTCTTGATGACCTGCGCGATGTACCGCTGGTTGGACGAATTTTGGCGGGTGTCCGTCGCTTGTATCCAGACATTGGTCGCGAGATCCTTATCCATGAAACGGTTCGACGCATGATCAATGCCATGGTGGTCGACTTGTTAGAGGAAAGTAAAAATCGCATTCAGGGTTTGAAACCGCGCCATGTGGATGATATACGCCACGCAGACCATGCGGTGGTTGGTTTTTCAGACGCCATGCGACGGGATAGCGAAGAATTGAGGGGCTTTTTGATGACCCGCATGTATCGCCATCCTCGGGTGATGAAAATGGCTGATGAGGGTAAAAAAGTGGTGGCGGATTTATTTTCGTTTTATGTGGAAAACCCAGACCAAATGCCCGCGGAATGGGCGGCGAAAACTGAGGGGCCAAAGGCACAGAAAACCGCTCGCGTGGTGGCCGATTTTATCGCCGGGATGACCGATCGCTTTGCCCTTGATATGTATCAAGATATTTTTAGTAAAGAAATTAAATAATGAATATTTTCAACCACTACACAGATATTATTGAAGTAATACTTAATGATTTGATTGCTGCTGGCGCTCTGCCAGAGGGCTGTGATTTTTCGCGCCTGTCTGTTGAGCCGCCACGTGACGCAAGCCATGGTGATGTGGCAACCAATGCGGCTATGGTTCTGGCTAAGCCAGCCGGTAAAAATCCACGCGAACTGGCTGGCCTGATTGCCGCGCGTTTGGGGGCGGTTGACAGTGTTGAAAGTGCTGATGTTGCTGGCCCGGGCTTTATCAACCTGCGTATCGCCAATAGTTTTTGGCAGGACCGTGTGGCTGAGGTTTTAAATGCGGGTACGTCTTACGGCGCATCTGATGCGGGTGCCGGTGTCAAAGTGAATGTGGAATATGTCTCGGCCAATCCCACAGGCCCTTTGCATGTGGGGCATGTCCGTGGCTCGGTCTTTGGTGATGCGCTGTCTAACCTCTTGGCGAAGGCTGGCTATGATGTCACTAAGGAATATTATATCAATGATGCGGGCTCACAGATTGACACGCTGGCCCGGTCAGCGCATCTGCGCTATCAAGAGGCCGCAGGACGGAGTATCGGCGAAATACCAGAAGGCCTGTACCCCGGCGATTATTTGGTGCCGGTGGGTAAGGCGCTATTGGCGGAATTTGGCGACAGATATCTTGATGCCCCTGAAGAAGAATGGCTCGACGAATTTAAGGTTTTTGCGTCTGGCGCTATGATGGCGTTGATCCGCGAGGATCTGGCGACGCTGGGCATTGAACATGAAAAATTCTTCTCAGAGAAGACTTTGCACGATTCCGGCTTGATCGCTGAAGCCGTTGATTTCATGGATGGCGCAGGGTTGCTGTATGAAGGCGTGCTGGAACCGCCTAAGGGCAAGCTCCCCGATGATTGGGAGGCGCGCCCACAGACCCTGTTCAGGGCCACCGATTTCGGCGACGATGTGGACCGCGCGATTAAAAAATCCGACGGCAGCTACACCTATTTTGCCGCTGATATTGCCTATCACTATGACAAGGTGAAGCGCGGCTATACCCAACAGGTTGATGTTCTAGGGGCCGATCATGGTGGTTATGTCAAACGCCTGAAGGCGGCGGTGACAGCGCTTTCTAATGGCAAGGCGGAACTGGATGTGCGGCTCTGCCAGATGGTACGTCTGCTCAAGGGCGGTAAGCCGTTCAAAATGTCCAAGCGTTCCGGCAGCTTTATTACGATGCGCGATGTGGTGAATGAAGTGGGCCGGGATGTGGTGCGTTTCATCATGCTGACTCGGAAAAATGAGGCACAGCTTGATTTTGACTTTGATGTGGTGAGCGAACAATCAAAAGATAACCCGGTTTTCTACGTGCAATATGCCCATGCGCGGGTCTATTCGGTGATGGGAAAGGCGGCGCAGAGCTTATCGGGGATCGATCAGTCTGATGCAAGCCTTGCTACCGCTGATATGTCGCGCCTAACAGACCCGGCGGAAATCAACCTGCTGAAGGCCATGTCGGCTTGGCCACGTATGGTGGAAAGTGCTGCAAAAGCCCACGAACCGCATAGGGTCGCGTTTTATCTCTATGATTTGGCGTCTGAATTTCATAGCCTATGGAACAAAGGGAATGATGATACGAGCCTGAGATTCATTGTCGAAGACGATGAGGCGCTAACAAAAGCACGTCTTGCCATGATCAGGGCACTTTCGCTTGTTATAGCATCAGGACTTGGGGTGCTTGGCGTTACGCCAGCACAGGAGATGTAGCGCCACAAGTACAGTGGGCACTTAGGGAGGAGACGATGGCAATACGGGACCCAAAACGTGGGGGTGGCCGCTTTGATGAAGCGGACCGTCTGCCGTGGTTAGAGGCCGTAGAGGAGCGGGATGACCAAATTGTTGGTCAGGTTCGCCGCCGTTTTCTTCTGATTGTTGGAGCCATTATCATTCTCGCCCTATTTGGCAGCTTAATTCTGTATGCCTATAACAAGGGGCAAGAAGCAGGTGCCAGTGGCCGCATTGATGAACCACCCTTGGTTTTGGCCCAGGATGGTCCGTCCAAGGTTCAGCCGAATTCCCGTGGTGGTATTGATGTACCAGATCAGGACCGCTTGGTTTTTGATCGCATTACCGGCACTGATAGTTCGGGCAATGAAAACGTGGGTGCCAGCCCAGAGCAACCCATAACCCTGCCGCCGTCCACGCAAACACAAGGCAGCCAAGCCGACGCCAGCGGCGCTGCTACAACGCAACCAGCGCAAACCCAAACTCAGGGTCAGACTCAGACACAGACTCCGGCACAGACTCAGACTCAGACTCCGGCACAATCGGTGGTCGTCCCGGTTCAGATGCCTGCGGACGATATAGAGACCAATACATCCAGCCAAAACTCGGGTGTCAGAGAGATTATTCCAGCCAATGCTTGGCGTATCCAGTTGGGTGCATTCGGCTCTGCCCGTTCTAGCGAGATAGCTTGGGATCAGCTGCAAGCCCGTTTTCCGGCAGTTCTGGGTGCTTTGTCGCTGGAGGTTGAGCCATTGACGCGCCCGGGTTCACCAGACCTGTACCGAATGCGGGGTGGCCCATTCAATAGCCGCGCTGGCGCGGATCGGGCCTGTGCCACACTGCGTGCTGCGGGACAGGGCTGCTTTGTTGTTGTCCCTCGTTAATATCTTTACTGGGATCCCCCTCCTATGAGTATTTCGGCAATTTTTGCGCCTGCCGGGCCAGATTTATCAGACGATGAAAAGGCTTTCTTCAAAGACGTCGGCCCGGCCGCCTTCATTCTTTTTGCTCGCAACATAGAATCTCCGGATCAGGTGCGTAAATTGATTGACGAGCTGCATGACTGCACAGGCAGTGTGCTTTTGCCGATCATGGTTGATCAGGAGGGGGGGCGCGTGCAGCGACTTGGCCCGCCACATTGGCGAAAATATCCCGCCATGGGGGTGTTCGGCAAATTGGCCGGGCGAAATAAAGAACTGGCCAAGGAGGCGCTATTTTTAAATGTTCGTCTTTTGGCGCGTGAGCTTTGTGCGCTGGGCATTAATGTCAATACACTTCCTGTATTGGATGTACCGGTTCAGGGGGCTGATGATATCATTGGCGATCGTGCATTATCGCCGAATCCTGGATTGGTCGCCGAATTGGGCGAGGTTGTTATATCCGCATTGCTCGCTGAGGGGGTTGCCCCTGTCATCAAACATATTCCGGGCCACGGCCGGGCCCGGGTTGACAGCCATAAGGCACTGCCCGTTGTAGACGCGGACGCGCAGCTATTGCGCCGCACCGACTTTTTCCCGTTTTCCGCGCTCGCAAGCCCGGCTTTGGCAGGCAGAGGGGGGGCTGCGCAGGATAGGGGCGCGGCGACATCCGGCTCGATTGCTCCCTTTGCCCCTATTGCTCCGTTTGCAATGACCGCCCATGTGGTTTATTCGGCGCTTGATGCGGATAATCCTGTGACGTTTTCTAAGAAAATCATTGGCGATCTTATCCGTGAAGAATTTGGCTATGACGGCCTGTTGATGAGCGACGACCTCTCCATGGGGGCCTTGGAGGGGGATATGACTGAGCGCACCAAAAGGTCGCTGACAGCCGGGTGTGACTTGGTGCTGCACTGCAATGGCAAGTTGGATGAGATGACGGTTATCGCGGATGCATCGGTGGCACTTTCCCGTGATAAACAGCTACAGCTGGATGCCGCGGTAGGCGGCGATCCGAGCAATAGCGCCAATCATACTGAGACGATGCTGGCGGCACGCGATCGTGCGCTTTTGCATTTGGGGTGGACGCCCGAAAACAGGGGGGCTTGACCACCATGGACATGATCAGCAATCTTTTCACAGCAATCACGGTTTGGGCCGTGCCCGTTTTGGTCGCCATTACCATTCATGAAGCCGCCCATGGCTACGCTGCCTATGCTTTGGGTGACCCTACAGCCAAGTCACAGGGACGTTTATCCCTTAACCCGGTACGGCACATCGACCCGTTTGGCACGATTTTGCTGCCCATTTTGCTATTGTTATTTGGCGGGGTTATCTTTGGATATGCCAAGCCCGTTCCGGTTGACGCCCGTAATTTCCGCAATCCCCGCGCGCATATGGCCATCGTCGCCTTGGCTGGCCCACTGTCGAATATCTTGTTGGCGGTTATCGGTGGGCTTTTGATCTATTCCACGCTGGTCATGCCCGATTTTTTGCGGAATTTCTTTGGCGCTAATTTCCTTAATTTCGTCTGGATCAACTGCCTGCTGGCGGCGCTAAACCTGTTGCCGCTGCCGCCCTTGGATGGCAGTCGGGTGGTCTCGGGTCTGCTGCCGTGGCGTTTGGCGTATCACTATAATAAGCTGGAACCATGGGGAATTCTGATTTTGGTTGGGATTATTTTCATTTTGCCAATGGCAGGGCAGATTGTAGGATTGAATATTGATCTTGCGCGTGTTCTGATACTGCAGCCTGCGCAGGGGATAGAGGACTTCGTCCTGTCACTGGTTGGGGTGCGTTAAAGGCGAGGGGCGCGACCGAGGATTTAAGGCTACAAAATGTCAGACAACGAACAAGAACTCGATTTGCAAGGGGCTGGCTTTGATCCATCTGGTGATGGTTTTGATGACGGCTATGAAACCGCCAGTGCGCATCAGCTTGTTCTCAACCTAGAGGGTTTCGAAGGACCGCTGGATTTGCTGCTGCTGCTTGCGCGGGCGCAAAAGGTTGATTTGACGCAAATCGCCATTCTGCCACTGGTGGAACAGTATCTTGATTTCATTGCTGAGGCCCGCCGCCTAAAACTTGAAGTGGCGGCGGATTATTTGGTGATGGCAGCATGGCTGGCTTATTTAAAGTCACGGTTGCTTTTGCCGGACGAGGCAGATGATGATGAGCCAAGCGCCGAAGAAATGGCGATGCGCTTGCAATTGCAACTGCAAAGATTGAACGCCATGCGCGATTGTGGGGCGCGGCTGATGGGGCGGGACCGCATGGGCCGCGATACGTTTGCGCGCGGCAATCCAGAGCCTGTTATCGTCCATAAAAAAGCAGCTTATGACGTGACGCTTTACGAATTGCTCAAGGCGTATGCGCAGCAGCGGACAAGAAATACGGTGGTGGCCCTGCATATTCCCGTGCGTCCGGTCTATACCTTGGACGAGGCGCTGCATAGACTGTCAAAAATGTTGGGGGAAATGCCCGACTGGACCATATTGCAGGCGTTCCTGCCGAGCCATTTGGATGACCCGCGCATGGTGCGCTCGGCGATTGCAAGCATGTTTGTGGCTGGCTTGGAATTGGCACGAGAGGGCAAGGCAGAAATTCAGCAAACGGAAACATTTGGGCCAATTTTCATGCGGGGCAAAAACCCGCAGCAGAGACAAGACTAACAGGGGGCGCGGTGCGCTAGAATATATTTATGAGTAGCGAAGACCAAGAACAAGCCATCAATGACGCGCCAACAGCGTCTGTGTCGGCCGACGCCGCTGCAGAGCATCTGCGGATGGTCGAAGCACTGCTTTTCGCAGCGGGGGAGGCCCTGTCCGTTGAAGAGATTGCCGAGCGACTGCCAGACGGTGCCGATGTCGCGGGCCATATCGAGACCATCCGAGGCTTTTATGCCGGTCGCGGGGTTAATCTCGCGCATTTGGCGGGTAAATGGCTGTTTCGCACGGCGCCTGATTTATCTTTCTTGCTGCGCGAAGAGGTTGAGGAACAACGCAAGCTATCGCGGGCGGGTGTGGAAACCTTGGCCATTATTGCCTACCACCAGCCTGTCACACGGGCCGAGATTGAAGAGATTCGCGGTGTTGGGATTTCTAAAGGAACGCTTGATGTGTTGATGGAGGCCGGATGGATCAAGTTGAAAGGACGCCGCCGAACCCCCGGTCGTCCGGTAACCTATGGCACGTCTGAAGAATTTCTGGTGCATTTTGGCCTTGAAAGTTTGGATGTCCTGCCCGGCTTGGATGAATTGAAGGCGGCTGGCCTGTTGGATAGCGTGGATAAGGCGCTGTCGAAAATGGAAGAGGAAATGTCGCGCCAGCGTGAGGCCGAGGCGGCGCAAATGGATATTGAAAAAGCCATCGAGGATGCTGCAAATGCGGATGGTCAGGCCAAAATTGAGGCCGCCGACCATGATGATGATGTGCTGCCAGAGGTGGTCGAGGGCCAAGCGGCCCAAGACGAGGATATCGATGGGGTTGAAGAAACTTGGGAAGACGACGTGATTGAAAGCCGCAATCTTGAAGAAATCCTCGAAGATGATGATGAGGATGATGAGATTGGCGAAGATGAGGATAGCCTAGAGCATCGCCGCGCGAAGGCCATCCCCACGTTGGAATTGGTAAAAGACAGCCTGACCTCCATGGTGGATGACGATGAAGGCGAGCGCTCATGATGGGCGTGGGCCGTGATGCATCCAAGGGGTTGGATTTCAAAGGTGTCGCCCACAGTTATGGTCATCAGCAGGTTTTAAGCGATATTAGTTTTCATATTGATCCGGGCGAAATTCTTTGCCTTTTGGGGCCTTCGGGCTGTGGCAAGACGACCAGCTTGCGCCTTGTCGCTGGGTTAGAGGACCTGCAGCAGGGCGAAATTGCGCTGGGGGGGGATGTTATTGCCATTCCGGGCGAAGCGGTGCCAACAGAGGCGCGCGGGGTTGGTTATGTCATTCAGGATTTTGCACTTTTTCCACATTTGAATGTATTTGATAATGTTGCGTTCGGCTTAAAGGGTCAGTCTAAAGCCAAGGCCAAGGAAACCGTCGAGGATTTATTGGCTTCGGTGGGGCTTGGTGGGCGTGACAGCGCATATCCGCACCAATTGTCGGGGGGCGAACAGCAGCGGGTGGCTTTGGCCCGGGCATTCGCGCCAAAGCCCCAAATTCTGCTGTTGGACGAGCCATTTTCGTCGTTGGATGTGTTGATCCGCAAGGATTTGCGTCTGGTGACGCGTGACTTGGTTAGGTCACGGCATATCCCCGCGCTTTTGGTGACCCACGATCCGCTTGAGGCGGCGCAAATGGGGGATCATATTGCGGTCATGCAAAACGGGCATATCATTCAGTATGGCGACTTGGATCAGTTGAAAAATGCGCCTGCCAGTGAATTTGTGCGGGAACTCTTTGCAGCGCCCGCCTAAATCTGACAATATGCGCCAGAATCGGATGTATAGAATGCATCCTAAGTATCGGGGTGAGAGCCTGACAAATGGAGTTTTAAAATGGGTATCAGCATTTGGCAGATATTGATTGTTGCGGTTCTTGTTGTGCTGCTGTTTGGCCGGGGTCGCATTTCCGACCTGATGGGCGACGTGGCCAAGGGGATTACGAGCTTTAAAAAGGGCATGAAGGAAGACGATTCTGGCCATGCCGCATCAGGTGGCGAATCGTCCCAAGACAGTAAAACCATTGATGCCAAAGCCATCGACAATAGCGCCGCATCGGTCGGTAGCGCCGAGAAAGAAAAAGATAAGGCCAACTAGTCGTTCCCGCCCGGCGTGAATTGGGCCTGATCGATTTCGGCGACGTGGGGCCGCCTCTCTGTTTCGAAGGGCGGCTTCTTTGTTAGTTCAATGACGATAAGGATTTAATCGGAACATGTTCGATATTGCATGGTCAGAAATTTTGCTGATTGGCGTGCTTGTTCTGTTGGTTATGGGGCCAAGCGAGCTGCCCAAAATGATGCGGAGCATTGGCCGCGTTATGGGTAAAGCACGGTCTTTTTCCCGCCAATTCAAGGCTGGCCTTGATGATATTGCGCGCGAGACTGAGTTGGACGAAATTCGCCGCAAGGCTAATCAAGCACAAACTCTGCGCCCAGACGCCCTTTTGGCATCCGCCATTGATGAAGACGGCGAAATCCGTGAAAGCCTGTCGGGGCAGGTCAAGTCAGAGGACGGTGCAAGCCCCACAAACGATGGTCGAAAATCCGCTCAAGACGGTAAGGCATCATGAGCGTGGGAAATAAGGCCGAAGACCCGACAATGGAGGGGCCCGCGGAAGATGATGTTATGCAGCAATCCGCCGCCCCCCTGTTGGAGCATTTGATCGAACTTCGTCAGCGCCTGCTTTACGCCATGTTGGGCGTTCTGATTGCTTTTGCCGCCTGTTATTCTGTTGCCGACCAAATCTATGATTTTTTGGTGGCCCCGTTGGCCGCGGCCTTTGAAGGACAAGAAGGCCGACGGATGATTTACACCGGCCTGCACGAAGCCTTTTTTACAAAGATCAAAGTGGCGTTTTTTGGCGCCATTATGATTGCCTTTCCATTGATTGCGATTCAGGTATGGAAATTTGTCGCACCGGGCCTTTACAAACATGAACGTGGTGCCTTTTTACCGTTTCTGGTTGCGACACCGGTGTTGTTTGCCGCTGGTGCGGCCTTGGTCTATTATCTGGTAATCCCCATGGCGTGGAAGTTTTTCATTGGTTTCGAGACACCCGGCGGTCCGGGCACGCTGCCCATCGAATTAGAAGCCCGTGTCGGTGAATATCTTTCACTGATCATGAAGCTGATCTTCGCTTTTGGCTTTTGTTTTCAGTTACCAGTGCTGTTAACCTTGATGGGTCGCGCTGGTTTGGTGACGGCCGCAGGGCTGCGTGAGAAACGCAAATATGCGATTGTTATCACCTTTGCAGTGGCCGCATTTTTGACGCCGCCAGATGTGATTTCCCAAGTAGGCCTAGGTATTCCTGTGCTTTTACTGTATGAAATATCCATCATTGCGATCGCTATGGTAGAACGCAAAAAAGCAAAAGCAAAAAAAGACTAAACATTCATTAATTCAATAAGTTATATATTTATGTTCGACTTAAACTTTATACGAGAAAACGCAGAAAAATTTGACACTGGCTTGGCGCGACGCGGTGCTGAAGCTATGAGTGCGGCCATATTGAAGCTGGACGCCGAGCGACGCGATGTACAGACCAGAATGCAGGATGTGCAAGCGGCGCGTAATGCAGCGTCCAAGGAAATTGGCGCGGCGAAATCACGGGGGGAAGACGCCGCCGATGCTATTGCTGCTGTTGGTGAATTGAAGGCAAGCATTCAATCGCTGGAAGACGAAGACCGCGATTTGGGTGCACGTCTTAAAGATATGCTTTCGCGTATTCCCAACCTGCCCATGGATAGCGTGCCGGACGGGGCGAGCGAAGATGAAAATGTGGAACTTCGTATCGAGGGCACGCCAGCTAAATTTTCCTTTACGCCCAAAGAACATTTCGATTTGGGCGAAGGCCTTGGCATGATGGACTTTGAACGCGCGGCCAAAATGTCTGGCGCGCGCTTTGTTATGCTGTCCGGTCAGTTGGCCCGCATGGAGCGGGCGCTGGGGCAGTTTATGCTTGACCTACACACGGGCGAACATGGCTATGAAGAGCGCATGACGCCCGCGATGGTGCGCGATGAAGCGCTTTTTGGCACCGGCCAATTGCCGAAATTTGGCGAGGACCTGTTTCGCACCGAAAATGACTATTATCTGATCCCGACGGCCGAGGTGACGCTGTCGAACATTCATGCGGGCGAGATTATTCCGGCCAGTGAATTGCCGAAGCGCTTTACCGCGCTGACCCAGTGTTTCCGCTCTGAAGCGGGCGCTGCGGGCCGTGATACTCGTGGGATGATCCGCCAGCACCAGTTCAATAAAGTTGAATTGGTTTCTGTGGTTGCCCCCGAAGACGGTGAAAGCGAATTAGAGCGCATGACGGGTGCCGCCGAAAAGGTCTTGAAGCGCCTTGGCCTACCATATCGCGTCGTCGCCTTGTGTACGGGGGACATTGGCTTTGGCGCGCGCAAGACGTTTGATCTAGAGGTCTGGCTGCCCGGTCAAGACCGTTACCGGGAAATTTCCTCCTGTTCGCTCTGTGGTGATTTTCAGGCGCGGCGCATGAATATGCGTATGCGTCCAGAGGGCGAAAAGAAAACGACCTATCCGTCCACATTGAACGGGTCCGGCGTCGCCGTGGGGCGGGCCTTGGTCGCGGTGATGGAAAATTACCAAAATGAAGACGGCAGTATCCGTGTGCCGGACGCTCTCAAGCCCTATATGGGCGGTATTGACGTGATCGCTGCATCATGAGTGACCTGCATCCATCTTTCGAGCGTATATTGATCACCAATGATGATGGAATCAATGCATCGGGAATGGCGGCTATGCGCAGGATTGCCGCGAAACTGAGCGATGACGTATGGGTTGTGGCTCCCTTGAATGAGCAATCTGGGGCAGGGCATTCATTAAGCCTGACGCTGCCCCTGCGGATGCGTAAAATTGAAGACAAAGTGTTTGCCATCAGTGGGACACCGACCGATTGTGTGATGATGGCGCTTAATCATGTTATGAAGGATAAACGGCCGACCTTGGTTCTTTCGGGCGTCAATCGGGGCATTAATTTGGGCGAAGACGTGACCTATTCCGGCACCGTGGCGGGCGCAATGGAGGGCACATTGGCTGGCGTACCATCTATTGCTTTGTCGCAGCAACGCTTAGAGGATAGCCGCAAGGGTGATTGGGATGTGGTTGAAGCGCATGCGCCGGATGTCATTAAAAAACTGGTGCAGGCCGAGTGGCCCGAGGGTGTGTTCCTTAATGTCAATTTTCCGGCGATGGATGCTGGCGCCGTCAAAGGGATTCGTGCCACCCAGCAAGGTCAACGGGACCTGAATGAATTGAAAGTTGATGAATATACCGACCCGCGGGGCTTTCCCTATTATTGGTTTGGTTTAACCCGCAGTTTTGATGACAGCGTGGATAATTCCGACCTCAAGGCTGTTCGGGACGGTTATATCTCTGTCACGCCCTGTCATCTTGACCTGACCCACTATGAGACCCTGACGCGGTTGCAGATGATTTTGGGTGAAGAGTTCTAACTCTGCTGCCTGTCTCTTCAAGCATGAATACAATCAAAAGTAGTTTTAATGTGGTGTGTTGCCGTGCATTTGGTTGTATTGTGGCCTTAATAAGGCATGCTGATTTGCCAATGATGATTGTTTAGGCTAGGCTTCCCTTACGGACGCCTTGTTTCAAGCGTTCATTGTTCTTTGGGGGGGGGATTCATTTGAGCAATTGCTAAGTTTAGAAATTTAACTATCTGCGAGGATCGGTCTTAACGTTCCTCCGGACACGAACCGGGTGGCTGACCACCTGGTAAATTGACTAGTCGATAAACGTTCATAATCCATAGGGGGGAATTCATATGAACAATAAATATGTATACATGATTGTGGCGGCCATTGTGGCCACCATTGCCTATTTTGTCGGAACCCATGATTTGTTTGCTGCTGAAGGCGGCGGGCTATCAGACAGATGGTGGTTTGCGATGATCTTGGCTGTTGGCTTGGGGGCTGGCGGCACAGGTGGCAGCGATGTTGTATCTATCCTAGTTGAAGGCATCACCGGTTATATCAACACGATGATCCTATTTGTGATCTTTGGTGTTATTATACATCTGGCTATCAGCATGGGGCTAAACGGTGCAGCGTTTGATGCGATGGGCACAGTAATGGCAGGCGTGACCTATGCCGTTTCTGGCTTGTTTACCAATCTTGTGCTGAGCTATCTGCGCAAAGCAAACTAGTCGAAACAGATTGAAATGATAATTGGTGAAGGCCGCGTTTATCGAAGCGCGGCCTTTACTGCATTTAGCGTCCTGTCGATCTCGTCGGACGTATTGTAATGCGCGATTCCAATACGAACGCCGCCGATATTTTCGTCCAGACCCAGTTGGCGATAGACCTCTAGCGCGTAATTATGCCCACTCCAGATAAAGATATTTTCAGCCGCCAGCGCTTTGGCGATATCGGCGGGGCTATGGCCTTCTGCGGTAAAGGAAACGGTGGGAACGCGGTGCGCGATGCGGTTGGCATTTGTAATGCCAATGATGGACACGCCTTTGATGTCTTGCAGGCCATCAATGAGTTTGATTGCCAAGGCGTTTTCATGATCTTGCGATGCTTTGAACGCCGCGGCCAGATGCGTACGCCGATCCCCATCTGCGCCCATTTTTTGTCCCAGCGCAGCAAAATAATCAACGGTCGCCGTTAATCCAGCCAGCAATTCAATCTGCGGTGTGCCGGTTTCGAACTTGGTGGGCAAAGCATCGCCCACGCTGCGGCACTTGTAGGCGTGCATGGATTGGAGAAGCTCTTTACGGCCCCACAGGATGCCCAGATGCGGACCAAAGAATTTATAGCTACTACAGGCCAGGAAATCACAACCCAAGCCCTGCACATCGACCAAACCATGGGGGGCGAATTGAACGGCATCGATAAAGACCAACGCGCCGTATTTCTTAGCCACATCTGTCAGCGCCTTAATGTCGTTGATACTGCCGGTCACATTGCTGGCATAACCCAGCGCGACAAGCTTTGTTTTCGCGCTCATAACGGCGTCCAGAGCGTCTGCTTCCACGTGCCAACTGTCGGTATCGAACTCCACCCATTTTATGGTGAGCCCTTTATCATGGGCGATCTCCAGCCAAGGGGAAATATCAGCTTCATGATCCATCCGGCTGATGACGATTTCATCACCCGGCTGAAAGTCGCGGCAAATGCTGCGCGACATGTGCAGGGTCAGCGTCGTCATGTTGGGGCCTATGATGATTTCGTCCGCATCAGCCGCGCCCAAAAAGTCCTGCATGGCGCGGTGTGCCGCATGCACCACATCGCCTGCACGTATGCTGGTGGCGAACTGGCCGCCCAGATTGGCGTTGGATGTGGCAAAACAGTCCGCAACCGCATCAATCACCATTTGTGGCACTTGTGTTCCCGCTGGATTATCCAAATAGGTGCGGATTTGATCATTGTCTTTGATAGCCAGTGCGGGAAAAGCAGCACGCAGCTCGTCGATGGGGAATGGGGGCATAGGGTGGGCCTGTTTTTCTATTATTTGTGATTGGGGGTTTGTTTCTGCCATAAATATCCGGCTGCGGCAAAGTCTGAAATGGCCGAACCGACTGATTTGAAAATGGTGATCTCGTCGGTGCTGCCCCGTTGCCATTTTGTGTCAGGATCGCTTAATTCCGCAATAATGTCGTCTTCGCTGATGTGGCCCGACTGAATCGCTTGTAAAATCTCTCCTGCCTCAGCCAGCGCACCCGCCCGGGTATCGACAAAGATGCGCCCCTTTGCCATCAGCGCACTGTCGGCTTCTGCCATATCGGGGCGATAAGCGCCGACCAAGCCGACATGAGTGCCCGGGCGCACCAAATCACATTTGATCAGTGGCTCTGTGGTCAGCGTGGCTGCGGAAATGATGTCCGCGTCGCCTTGGGCCATCTTTAAGTCGTCAATTGCCTCGACCGGGCAGGGCATTTTAGGCGACAGGCTTTTGGCCAAAGCTTCGGCTTTTTCATGGCGTCGCCCCCATATGAGAATACGCGCCAAATCATGAAAGCGGGCATGGGCTTCAATAAGATGCGGCGCAAGGGCACCTGTGCCAATCATCAGCAGTGTCCTGGCATCTTTGCGCGCCAATCGGCTGGATGCCAATGCCGACACGGCGGCGGTGCGACGCAGAGTGAGGGCAGTTCCGTCCAACATCGCCAGCGGTCGACCGCTGGCACCGTCTAGTAACAGGTAATTGCCATAGACGCTTGGCTCGTTACGGCGGGCGTTATCGGGAAAGATCGTCACTAATTTTATGCCAATTAAGTCGCCCGCACGCCACGCAGGCATATAGAGGAGGGTCGCGTCTGATCCTTCAACCTGTGTGGCGGGCATGTTGATTTGGTGGTGTATTCTTTGTGGCGCTGTGGGTGGGTTTAGATAGCCGCTACTTATGGCGGGCACCAGTCCGTCGAAATCCAAATTTTCACAAATCTCTTGCCCGCTGAATGTTTGCATTTTTACGACTCTTGGTTAAATTGAAATCCGTCTAATTATGTAGCGGATACAGCGTTATGCAATCCGCACCGATATACAATAACTTCTTGCGAGGAAAAACACGTGAGCGATGACCCCACCAGTACCAGCACCCAAGATTATATGGCTCAAATTACCGCAAGCTTTATGGCATCGGCCAGTGAAAGGTTGGATGAATTAGATGCAGTCATTGACCAATTATATAATGGGCGTGGCGATCGCGGCGCGATGGTCGTAAAACTGTACCACGACATTCATAGCATGAAAGGGAATGCCGGGACGTTCGGGTTTCCATTGGTATCCATCATTTGTCATCGCCTTGAGGATTATATGGAATCCTCTCGACGTTTGGAACAAAATGAATGGTTGGAGGTGCAAAAATTCTTCGACGAAATGCGCGCCATAATCGAATCAGGCAAAGACCCCAAGAAAGAGCGCGGCGAAGCGATCCTTGCGGCCTTGCCAAGCGCCGCAGCGAGCGGGAGTCGCGAAAAGACAGCAGTCGCGCCACTGGATGTGAAGGTTCTTTTGGTGTTGACCTCTGGAGTTGTCCGCCGAGCCTTGGGTACGGCTTTGAGCGCGCGCGGTGTGGATGTGGTTTTTGTTGATAATCCGCTGGCGGCATTGGATCTGAGTTTGGCTTTGAAGCCTGACTATGTGGTATCCGCGCAAGAGCTGAGCCATTTTAGCGGCAGCGAATTGGCGGGTGTCTTGAGTGTTCTTAACCAGACCAAACATGTTAAATTTGCTCTTTTGACCTCTAAGGAAAACCTGTTGTCAGGGAAAGAAAAATCAGCCGCCATTGTCATCCGTAATGACCGCGATGCACCGGCCAAAGTTATCAAGTGGTTGGAGGCATGTGAGGCGTCTGGTTAATTTATGGAATGTCGTTCATAGACCCTAGGTGGCAGCGCCTAAAAGTGTTGAAAGCGCCGCTGACAAAATCTAAACTTCCGCCATGCTTCGGGGATGTCATCATATTGTGATTTTTGCACTTGTCTTGGGTGGGCTGTCGGCCTGTGCAAGCAAGGATTATGACTACCGCAATATTGACCCGACCTATCAGGTTCGCAACGCCCCGATCCCCGTGCCTTGGCCGCGTATGAAGCCAAAACCGGGTACAGGGTCAAGTGTGACCCAAGTGGCTAACAGCAGTCCTGTATCGCAAAATAATCAAGCTATGGGCAGTGGTCGTTCGGTTGCAGTGCAGCGTGGCGATACGCTCTATTCCATTTCTAAATCATCGAATGTCGATATGCGCGCCCTTATCGCATTGAATGACCTGTCGGCCCCGTACCGGCTGCGCGTGGGGCAACGTTTGCGTTTGCCAGTAACCGCCAAGCATAAAGTGCAAAGGGGCGAGACCAGTTATAGTATTTCCCGCCGATATGGCGTTGACCTAACCAGTCTTGCACGGCTCAATAACATGACGCCGCCTTATCGGCTGCATGTCGGGCAGGAGTTGAATATACCAGGGCTCGGCGGTGCCACCACAGCAGGCACCCGTTCTACGACTGGGTCGATTGGCCGGATCGGTGCCCCGCCACCACGCGAAGGGACAGCCTTCTTGTGGCCAGTAGACGGCGAGACAATCTCGTCCTTTGGCCCGAAGACTGGAGGTATTCAGAATGACGGGATCAATATCCGTGCACGGGCGGGTACTGATGTGCGGGCGGCCGAGGCAGGCGTGGTAGCATATTCCGGGAGCGGTATTCGGGGCTTTGGCAATTTGTTATTGGTGCGGCATGATGGGGGGTGGGTTACGGCCTATGCACACAATGCTGATTTGTTGGTTTCACGAGGGGACCAGGTGCGGCGCGGACAGCCCATTGCGCGGGTTGGTAACACCGGCGCTGTATCGACGCCGCAGTTGCATTTCGAAGTGCGCAAGGGAACTCGGGCGGTCAATCCTGTCCGTCATTTGGCTCGCAGGTAGGCCAATCGCCATGAATTGACGCTTTGATCCTTGTAAAAAACCTCGTAAACACCCATTTCTTTTTTATTCTGTAGTGGGTATAGTCCAGCCGATTCCCAAGGTCATGACCAAACGGACGACCTTGCGGGGGGGAGTTCAATTTCAGTTTCCGTCACCTAAAGACGAGAGAGAGCCAATATGTTTATTTCCGAAGCTTATGCACAAACCGCTGGCGGTGCGCCTGCGGGTCCCGATTTTTTCACGGCACTTTTGCCGTGGTTATTCATTATCTTGATTTTCTATTTCCTTTTGATCCGGCCGCAACAAAAGCGGCAAAAGGAGCACCGCAACATGGTTGAAGGTGTGCAAAAGGGCGATACAGTTGTGACCCAAGGTGGCATCATTGGTAAGGCCAAAAAGGTGAGCGACACTGAAGTCAGTGTCGAGATTGCCGATGGCGTTCAGGTACAGGTTGTGAAATCAACGCTGGCTGACGTTCGCAGCAAAGACGCGTAGAACAACGCGAAATCAATAAAGGTCCGGGGCCATGTAGGGTCCTTATAGGTGTTCAGTATGCTCGAATTTTCCAAATGGAAAGCAACCATGATCCTTCTGGTCTGTCTGGCCGGGTTCGCGTTTGCCTTTCCAAATTTCCTGACGCGCGAACAGGCCGATGACCTGCCGTCTTTCCTGCCATCATCACAGGTTAATCTGGGTCTGGATTTGCAGGGCGGCTCGCACATGTTGCTTGAAGTGGATGTGGACGCGGTTGTCGCTGAACGTCTGGAAGTAATTCTCGACGATATTCGCCAAACCCTGAGGAAAGAGCGTATCGGCTATACCGGGTTGCGTATTCAAGGGGATCAGGTGGTGTTTCGTTTGCGCGATGACGCGGAAAGCGAAAAAACCATCGATATCTTGGAGACCCTGCGCCAACCATTGAGCAATAATGTGATCGCGGCCATTTCTTATGACACCGAAGTTGAAGTCACAGATGCAGGCTTGATTGCCATGCATATGAGCGAGCAAGGCATTATGGAACGCCGTCAAAATGCGGTTCAGCAGTCCATCGAAATTGTTCGCCGCCGTGTCGATGAGATGGGCACGCGGGAGCCTAGCATTCAGCGCCAAGGCGATGACCGCGTTTTGGTTCAGGTGCCCGGCTTGCAAGACCCAGCCCAATTAAAGGCTATGCTGAATACCACCGCAAAACTGTCTTTTCATCTGCTGGACGAGACCGCCTCGCCTACGGATATCGAGCGCGGGCGAGTGCCACCGGGCTCTAAAATCCTTCACTATACAGACCCCGCATTCCCCCCCATTGCGGTGCGTCGTCGGGCCATGGTGTCTGGCGAAAACCTTGTGGATGCCCAACCGTCGTTTAATGAAAACGGCGTTCCTGTGGTCTCTATCCGTTTTGATATTGCAGGGGCACGCCAGTTTGGCGATGTGACCCGCAATAATGTGAACCGTCGTTTTGCCATTGTTCTTGATGACGAAGTTATCAGCGCGCCAGTGATCAACGAGCCGATCCTCGGTGGGCAGGCGCAAATCTCTGGCGGCTTCACGGTGCAGACGGCCAATGATTTGGCAACCCTTTTGCGCGCCGGCGCTTTGCCCGCACCGTTGACCATTCTGGAAGAGCGTACTGTTGGCCCGGAACTGGGTGCCGATAGTGTGGAGGCCGGTAAAACCGCCTTCCTTATTGGCCTAATCGGCGTTTTGATCTTCATTGTTTTGGCTTATGGCCGATTTGGGCTCTATGCCAATGTGGCGCTGGTGGTGAATATCGCGCTGCTGCTTGGCGGATTATCAGCCTTAAGCGCAACGCTTACCTTGCCCGGTATTGCCGGGATTGTCTTGACGATCGGTATGGCCGTTGATGCCAATGTTTTGGTGTTTGAGCGAATACGTGAGGAAACTCGACTTGGTCGAACGCCCATGGCGGCGGTCGATACGGGCTATCGCCAAGCGATGAGCACCATCATGGATGCCAATATAACGACGCTGATCGCGGCGCTGATCCTGTTCCAGTTTGGTTCCGGCCCCATCAAGGGCTTTGCGGTGACGCTGACCATTGGGATTTTAACATCCGTCTTTACCGCCGTGACCTTGACGCGCTTTATTATTGCCATGTGGCTGCGCCGTGCGCGTCCGTCTGAACTGAAATTATAGGAGACCGGCGATGTTGTTAAAACTGGTGCCAGAAAATACATCCATCCCCTTTCTGAAGTTTCGCATGTTCGCGGCGGTGGCGTCATCGCTTTTGATCGTTGCATCAATTGTGCTGTTTTTAGTCAACGGACTGAACAAGGGCATCGACTTTGAAGGCGGTATCATGATGGAGGTGGGCACACCACAAATCGTGGATGTGGCGGAATATCGCGCGATTATTGGCGGTTTGGAGCTGGGGGATACGTCGGTGACGTCCTTTGGTGAAGCCATTGAGGTTGCGGATATATCACACCGTGTTTTGATCAGGATCGAGCGCCAACAAGGGGATGACGCCGCTGGCATCAGTGATGCTGACGCCCAGTTGATCGCCGTTGAAAAAGCGCAAACCGCCATCAACGCGTCAATCGCTGATGCATCCTATCGCCGTGTAGAATTCGTAGGTCCCAAGGTCGCGGGTGAATTGGTTGAGGCAGGTGTCCTATCCGTTGCCATCGCGGTTTTAGCGGTGCTGGTCTATATTTGGTTCCGGTTTGAATGGCATTTTGGTGTCGGGGCCGTTGTGGCATTGATCCATGACGTTTTGCTGACCATTGGCTTTTTTGCGCTGACGGGGCTGGAATTTAACCTTTCCATTATTGCGGCGATTATGACCATTGTCGGTTACAGTCTGAATGATACGGTGGTGGTTTATGACCGGGTGCGGGAAAATCTGCGCAAATACCAATCCATGCCGCTTGATGAATTGCTCGACTTTTCGCTCAATCAAACCCTCTCACGGACGCTGATGACGTCTTTGACCACGCTGATGGTGCTGGTTGCGTTGTTCTTGTTCGGCGGCGCGGTGATCCAAGGCTTTACCGCGGCGATGATCTGGGGCGTATTTGTGGGTACATATTCATCCGTATTTATCGCCGCGCCAGTTCTTGTCTTTTTGGACTTGCCGCGCGGGGCTTTGCTTGAAAATGACGATGAAAATGCTCTGCCTAAGCCGCAATTTGATTAAAGATAACGCACTGAGCAGAAGGCGCGATCCCTATCATGCAATTCAAAGAAGAAAACGCATCAACGGCCCTGCAAATATCGGGATATGGGGATGGTGGCTTTCGGATAGGTGGCACGCGTTATGGCTCAAGTCTGATCCTATTCGCGGATGAATTGGTTGAGTTGGCCGTCGATGATTTATCGCTATTGAACGTCGGCCATGTTCAGCCATTGATCCAACGGGCGGGTGAACTTGACGTGCTTCTGGTTGGTTGTGGGCCATCAATCGCCCCGCTGCCAGGGACTGTCCAGCAAGCGCTGGTGGCTGCAGGTTTGACTTTTGATCTGATGGATACAGGGGCAGCAGCGAGAACCCATAATCTGTTGTTGAGTGAGGGTCGGCGCGTCGCAACTCTGTTGATCTCTATGGCTTGATTGAGGGGGTAAAACCGTGAAAAAGGCTTGATTTTGGCTGAAAACTGAATACAAAGCCCACTACAAAGCCAAAATCGGAATTTGGCAAAATCTATTTTAAACAGACACGCCTCACAGGGGCAAATTGGGGAATTTCATGAGCACTTCATCTAGCCTTGACCGTATTTTGGTTTTGGAATTGGTCCGCGTTACAGAGGCCGCAGCAGTGGCGGCATCCAAATTGGTCGGTCGTGGGGATGAGAAAAAGGCAGATGCAGCAGCTGTTGAAGCGATGCGACTTGCTTTTAACGACCTAGAGATGGACGGAACGGTTGTGATCGGCGAAGGCGAGCGCGATGAAGCCCCCATGCTTTACATTGGTGAAAAAGTCGGCACCGGGAAGGGGCCAGCCATTGATATTGCGCTTGATCCGCTTGAAGGCACTACAATCACGGCAAAAGGCGGCCCGAATGCGCTGGCTGTTGTGGCTTTTGCGGAAAAGGGGCATTTATTGAATGCGCCTGATACCTATATGGAAAAGATCGCGATCGGTCCGGGCTATGCGGCTGGTGTGATTGATCTGGATAAATCAGCGGGTGAAAACGCCAAATCAGTCGCAGCCGCTAAAGGCGTTGATGTTTCTGAGATTATGGCCTGTGTCTTGGATCGCCCGCGTCATGCTGGGATTATCGAGGACTTGCGCAGGGTTGGTGCTGGCGTGAAGTTAATAGGCGACGGGGACGTACAGGGTGTGATCCAGTGCGCGGTTCCCGATGCTGATGTTGATTTTTATATGGGCACAGGCGGTGCGCCAGAAGGTGTCTTGGCAGCGGCCGCTTTGCGCTGCCTAGGTGGGCAGTTTGAAGGACGCTTGGTTATGCGCAACGATGACGAACGGGCGCGGGCGTACAAATGGGGAATCGAAGACCTGAACCGTAAATATACCCTAGAGGAGCTTGCCTCCGGTGATGTGATCTTCGCGGCAACGGGTGTGACCAGTGGTGCCATGCTTCAGGGCGTGAAGCGGTCACGGTTTGGCGGGTATTCAACGCATTCACTGGTAATGCGTTCATCCACCCGCACAATTCGCTGGGTTTCTACCGATCATATACCCCAATAACAAAGAGACAGCTCTATGAGCGAAACGGGCAAGGATAGCATATTTGGTGATACGCGTTCCTTGCGCGGACGCACATGGTCACAAATCCCCGCTGATGACCGCATGTCCGCGGCTATTCAAGCGGCTTGTGGACTGCCGGAAATCGCCTGTCGGATTATGGCGAGCAGGGGACAAACACCGGAAAGCGTCGCAGATTTCCTGTCGCCCAGCCTGCGCAACAGTTTACCTGATCCATCTGAATTTAAAGATATGGACAAGGCCGCTGATTATTTGGCGGCCTGCATCATGGATGGCCGCCCTGTCGCGGTCTTTGGCGACTATGACGTGGATGGGGCGACCTCTTCGGCCGTTCTAAAGCGCTATTTCGCGGGTCTTGGTGTTGATCTACGGGTTTACATCCCGGATCGTCTAAACGAAGGCTATGGCCCCAATACAGACGCGCTAATGGCATTAAAAGCCGAAGGCATAGACACCGTCATCACGGTTGATTGCGGCATCCTGTCGTTTGTGCCTTTGGCGGCGGCTGCCAAGGCCGGATTGAATGTGATTGTTGTCGATCACCACAAGGCCGAACCGCAATTGCCCGATGCGGTGGCTGTGGTGAACCCTAATCGATTGGACGAGGGCGAGAGCCACGACAAATACGGCCATTTGGCGGCTGTTGGTGTGGTGTTTCTTTTGTTGGTCGCCTTGAACCGCACGCTTAAAACCCATGGTTATTTTGAGAGCAGTTATTTTGCCAACAAGCCCCCACCGGATTTGCTGCAGCTGCTTGATTTGGTCGCCTTAGGCACAGTGTGCGACGTGGTTGGGCTTTATGGTCTCAACCGCGCCTTTGTCACCCAAGGGTTAAAGGTTATGGCAAATCGGGGCAATGCGGGGTTGCGGGCACTGGCCGATGTGGCGCGGCTTGATAGTGCGCCAGGGGCGTATCATTTGGGCTTTTTGTTGGGCCCACGAGTGAATGCGGGGGGCAGGGTGGGCGAATCCCATCTGGGGGCAGAATTGCTTGCCAGCGATGACGAAGATTTCACCCGCGATGTTGCGGCCAGATTGGATGGCTATAACGCCGATCGTCAAGCGATTGAGGCACGAATACTGGACGAGGCAACCCAGATGGCCGAAAGCGCCATTGGCGTCAACGGTGCCCCGGGTGCTTTGGTTTATGTCGCTGGGCGGGGCTGGCACCCGGGGGTGATCGGCATTGTGGCATCGCGGCTTAAAGAGAAATTCGACCGCCCGACGCTTGTTTTAGCCGATGATGGCAGGTTGGCCAAGGGCTCTGGACGATCCATATCAGGGGTTGATTTGGGGACTGCGGTGATCGAAGCCGGTCATCAGGGCTTGTTGGTCAATGGCGGTGGCCATGCCATGGCCGCAGGTTTGACCGTGGAAAGTCATAAAATTAATGCCCTGCGCGCATTTTTGGATGATTACCTCGCGCCATCGGTGGCCAAGGCGCAGAGCGGCGCAACAACCAAGCTGGACGGCGTGATGGCCACGGGCGGGGCCAGCGCAGAATTGGTCGATGCGGTTGAACATCTGGGGCCCTTTGGTGCGGGCAATCCGACGCCGCGTTTTGCTGTGCTTTCAGCGCGGATCGTGGCCGCTAATATCGTTGGCGAAAATCATATCAAGCTGGTGTTGCAGGGGGATGATGGGGCGCGTATCAAAGCAATCGCGTTCCGCGCGGCCGATGATTGGGGCGGTGTCCTGATGGCGGGCGTGGGCAAGCAATTTCATTTCGCGGGACGTCTAAAGCTGGATGACTGGCGCAAGGATGGCAGCGTCGAGATGGTCTTGGATGATGCACTTGGTCCTCTATAGGGCAATTATAAAGCCTATTTAATGGCTCTTTACCCTTCGCACCATAATATCCATGCGGGGCTATAAAAAAAATCGCCAAACGGGCCAAAATCCTATTGACGAAGACGGGCTAGGCCAGTAAACAGCATCACGCTTCTAGTGCGACCCCTTCGTCTAGTGGCCTAGGACACTACCCTTTCACGGTAGGAACACGGGTTCGAGTCCCGTAGGGGTCGCCAGAAGAAGCTTTTCCCCTCCATTGAACATACAGCCGCGCTAAATCAGTCAAAATTTGGCATCTTTCTTCTGGTATTTTTGGGTGGCCGCCGGACTTTTGGGCGCCAAAAACCACTTTTCTTGCAATATAATTGGACTTAAGCCGGACTTAATCTAGTTATAGTATCTCGCCTTGGCTTTCGCCTAGAATTGGGACTATCGCGCGCACGGCATGGGCCGGGATTGTTGGGGGCAAGTTATTGTCGGTTGCTATTAACAGGATGAAAAACTTTAAGTTTTGCGGTGAGGCTGGCAATTTCGCAGCCAGCACGCTTGTCTTGCTGTTATTCTTGTTTGGGCTGGATATATTTCTTCATTTGGGGGTGACATCTGGCGGATTATATGTGCTAGCGATCATTCTGTCGATGCGCGCCAAAAAGGTTGCCACGGTCTATATCGTGGCCAGTGTTTCCACGGTTTTAACCATTATTGCCTTTTTGATTTTGCATGGCCAAAACATGGATATGGAAGGGGCGTTAAATCGCTTGTTGGGGATCGCCTTGGTGTGGGCGTCTGCTGTTTTGATTGCTCGTTTAAAATACCGTGATGCGCGGATTACAGCGGATGCCTACCGGGCTGATTCCATGATCAAAACTGCTTTGGACGGGTTTATTGTCATCAATATCCACGGCGATATTATTTTCGCCAATGATGCGGCAGTGCGTATTTTTGGCTATTCGCGCAGCGAGCTTATGGGGCGAAAAATAGCGACGCTCACCGCCGCTTATCAGCGCATTAAAGACAAAGGTGAGCTTCTTGATTATCTGTTTAAAGAATTGGCGAAGCTCATGGGGAAAACCGGTCAGTATGAAGCTTGCCGCGCCAATGGAGAGATATTTCCCATAGAATTGTCGGCGACGGCTTTGGTGGTCGGCGGCGAGCAGCAGTTTTTAGGTGTGGTGCGCGATATTACCGAGCAAGTGCGCAGCCAACAAGAAATTCAGCAGTTCAAATCCACCTTGGACCGGACCATGGACTGTGTCTTCATGTTCCGCCCAGATACATTGAAATTCTTTTATGTGAATGAGGGGGCCAAGGCGCAGATTGAGTATTCTGAAGACGAATTGAAGCAGATGACGCCGGTCGATCTTAAACCCAATTTTACCGAGCAAGAGTTCCGCACAGTGGTTCAACCACTTATTGATGGACCGGAGCATATCACCAGATTTGAAACCATTCATCGCAGTAAGTCGGGTCGTAATATGCCTGTCGAGATATTTCTGCAATATATGCCACGCACCGAGCATGACGAAGACCGATTTATTGCAATTGTGCGCGATATCAGTGAACGGAAAAAGGTTGATCGCATGAAACGCGAATTTATCGCCAGCGTTTCCCATGAACTGCGGACTCCCTTGACGTCCATTCGTGGCGCAATTGGAATGATCAGATCGGGCGCGATTGGTGAGGTAAGCGAAAAAACCAAGAAGATGCTGGACGTGGCGAACAATAACGCGGATCGCTTGATTGAATTGGTCAATGATTTGCTGGATTTTGAAGGCTTGCAGTCTGGCAAAATGACGCTCAACATTGCCAGCCATGAAATGAACAGCGTTGTTGCAAAAGCGGTCCTTGAGTTGACTCCTTTTGCCGAAAAACACGGCGTGGAGCTTATTTTTTCACCCGGCACTGAAATCCGAGCCGACGTGGATGATTTTAGGATTGGTCAAGTCGTGACCAACTTAATCTCCAATGCGGTTAAGTTCTCGAAGTCGGGGAGCAAGGTAAAGCTAAAGGTCGAAAACCTAGGTGAGCAGGTTAAAATTACGGTTGCAGATAAAGGGGCGGGTATACCCGCACATTATCACATAGACCTGTTCGAGCGTTTTACCCAAGCAAGTGGGCATGATGCGCGGGAAAAGGGCGGAACAGGGCTTGGCTTAGCAATCTCAAAATCCATTATTGACTATCATGGTGGTATAATTACTTTTGAAACAGAGGTTGGTAAGGGGTCGAGTTTTTACGTCACTTTACCGATCGAACATCAGGACGTATTCGCGATACAATAGGCAGGGGTGCGCCTATTGCTTGCATTCTTGGGGCCCGCTTCATATAAGAATGAGGGACCCTAGGGGGGTGTTTTTTGTTTGAACATTGCAAATGCTTAGCCGCACGTCGTGCCGTACTGCTTGTGGTTATTTCCGCCATCGCAATAGGTTTGCTCGCTCGACCCGTTGCAGCAGAGATCAGCGACGTGCAGAGGACAGCAATTCAAAACCTGCGGTCTTCGGTCCATGAGCTGGAATATTTGGAAATCTACGGAGCGCGCAAGGCCCTCGCGCTGCGTGCCGCGCAGTTAAATGGCGAGGAGCAGTTTGAGGCTTATAAGCTGCTGGCTGAATATGCCTATTGGGTCGACGATGCCGAGGGCCTTCGCCAAAACGTGGAGTGGATGATGTCGGCGGTGCCGAGTGAGCGTTTAGAGGAAGCGCGGCGGCTATGTGACATGTTGTTGGGGTATGCGGATATCGTGGACGGCGACTATGCAGAGGGCGTCGCCAGCATTGAGGCCGCATTAGCGGCTGCGATCAACGAGGGAGAAAATTATAGTATTGGGCTGGGGTATAGTTTACTGGGGGCTGCTGTCAGCTATTACGAGCATTATTACGAAGGTCTGCAATATATTCAGGATGCGCAAAAATATATCCCCGATACCCCAATGGGAGAGCGCCTGAAGATAAGTATTTTCCTTACGCTTGCCTATATTCACACGGAACAAGGCGAAGTGTCATCCGCTGTCGATTATTATCAGCGGGTTCTTGATCTATCACAGAAGTCTGGCTGGGCCGTCGATTTGGCGACAATTCTGTATAACGTTGCCTTCGTATTGTCTGATCTGGGTGAATACGAACTGACGGAAAGCCTGTACCAAGAGCTTGGTGCGCTCTACACGCGTATGGGCGAGCAAGCGCAGATGTTCTATGTGCATTATGGCTTAGCCGTTGCCTATTATTATCAGGGGCGCTATGGGGATGCACTTACTGAAGGCCTAAAAGGTGTGCAGCTAAATTACGACGATGATTTTTTCAACGCCACGCTTTACCAAACGATCTCCGCAAGCGCAGCGTGGCTAGGTGACGCGTCGATGGCAAGAGATTATCTTGATCGCTCTTACAAGATATTTGCCGAATACCCTGAATATGATGAAACAAGCTGGTCATTGGAAAACCTTCGGGGCGAAGCCCTTATCGCCTTGGCCGAGGGTAAACCACGAAAAGCCTTGGAAATATTTGAAGATTTTCATCAGCGCAATGCTATGGCCAGGTCTAAGGCGTTTTCAAAGGATGTGGCTGGCCTGCGCACACGTATGGAAAGCAGTTTCGATCTGGAGCATCAACGCGAATTATCAAAAATGCAGATTGCCCAAATCAGTTTGGAAAATCAGCAGCGAATCAATCTTTTGGTGGGACTGATTTTACTGGTCATGGTCATTGCGCTGTTTTTCCAGTATCGGGCAAGGAAAAAGCTCAAACAGTCCATGCTTGAGGTGGAACGTGCCAGTCGCGCAAAATCCGACTTTCTGGCACAAATGAGCCATGAATTGCGGACCCCTTTGAACGCGGTGATTGGTTTTTCCGAGATGATGAAAAACAAGGTTTTCGGCGAAGTCGGGGTGCCGCAATATAAGGAATATGTTGCACTTATCAATCAAAGCGGCCGCCATCTTTTACGCATTATCAACGATATATTGGATATTTCGAAAGTTGAATCAGGTCGGGTGGAATTGACCGAAAGCTGGTTTGATGTGTCTGATTTAGTTGCAAAGACCGTAACCATTCTGACCAACCGCGCGGAACGCGCCAAAATCCAATTGCGGATTGTGTCGGAAAATGACGATCATCAGCTTTATGCCGATGAACGTATCGTGCAGCAGATCCTGTTCAACATTGTTACTAATGCGATCAAATTTTCGCATGCGGACAGTGAGGTTCTTTTGATGTGTTCTCTTACAAAGGAGGGACAGGTTCTTGTCGAGGTTGAGGACTTTGGAATTGGCATGAGCGAGGCTGATTTGCAGGAAGCCATGCAGCCCTTTGGGCAAATTCAACGGGTTCTTACACGTGGTCATGAGGGCTCCGGCTTGGGCCTGCCTCTGGTCAAAGCCTATATGGAGTTGCACGATGGGCATCTTATCCTGAAGTCTGAACTGGGCAAGGGAACGACGGTGTCATTAGTTTTCCCAAAAAGCAGAACTGGCGGGGCAGGGCCGAATAAAGGCTAGGGGTGATATAAAATTGCAGATCAGATTGGCGCAATCGACTATAATCGTCCCATGATGCGTCTCGCCCATAAATCTAACTTACCAGCCAGTCGGGTTGCCCGTATTGTCATAGGCGTGCTTCTCATCATTGGTGGCCTTCTTTGGTTTTTGCCCGTGCTCGGGATATGGATGCTGCCGCTGGGCATCTTGGTTCTTTCGGTAGACTTGCCTATAGTCAGGCGCTGGCGTCGGCGCTTTGACTTGGCGTACGGGCGCTGGCGAACGGCCCGCGGTGAAAGGCGGCAGAATCGGCACCGCGAGCGCGATAATAAAAATTCCAGTTGACCTTGTCCCAAAGCGCGCATAGTAAGGTCACATGCATATGACGAAGATTACAATTACGACATCGATTAAACGGACCGGTAACGGTGCGGTGTCTGGACGTGTGATTTTCTAAGTCAGAAAATAAAAACAAGCCGAAAAGACCCGCCCGGAATACCGCGGCGGGTTTTTTCGTGGCAACAGTATTGAACAGAAAGCCAAAATACGGCCCGAGGAATTTGAAATGTTAGACCGAATAGAAGGGAATACCGCAAAGGGCCCCGACGACGAACAGGCAATACAAAATGGCCATCCAGATTTCATCGTGATGAAATTTGGCGGTACCAGCGTTGCAGACGTTGCGGCGTGGCCAGCGATTGCAGCGCGTTTGCACGATGCTCTTGGTCGCGGACAGCAGCCAGTCCTCGTTCTGTCCGCACTGGGCGATTCCTCTGACAAGCTGGAGGCCCTTGGCCAAAGTGCGGCTGTGGGCGATGAATATGTGGCGCATTTGGCCGAGTTTCTGCACATGCACGAGGCCTTTGGCGATGCCATGGGGCTTGATTGTATGGATATTCTTGCTCGTTATGAAACGACCCTTCGGACTGTTTTATTGAAAATCCGAGAATCTAAAAATGCGTCCCCGCCCTTGCGCGCCGCCCTGATGGCGCAGGGTGAGTTGCTCAGCACAGAATTGCTAACTGCTTGGTTGAGACAGCGATTAGAGCAGGTCGTGTGGCTCGACATTCGCGAATATTTAAAAAGCGATGAGGACCCACATTTAGGCTCGCGGCATCTCAGCTATCTAAATGCGTCATGCAAGTTTGACCATGACCCTGTGATGCTCGCGCACGTGCGGGCCGAGCCAAACGCTGTATTCGTGACCCAAGGCTTTATCGCCAGCAACAAGGCGGGCGAAACCGTCCTGCTTGGTCGTGGTGGCTCAGATACCTCAGCAGCGCTGATTGCCGCGCGACTAAAGGCCCGTCGACTGGAAATTTGGACCGATGTGGCGGGAATTTTCTCGGGCGATCCACGGCGCGTGCCTGATGCCCGCCTGCTGAATCATCTGACGTGGCAGGAAGCACAGGAAATCGCCTCCTCTGGGGCGTCCGTCCTGCATCCAAGGGCACTCTCGCCAGTGAAACACGCGGGCATAGAGGTCGCCGTGCAATCCATGCGGCACCCTGATTATCCGGGCACTTTGATTGGCGGGGCGCGGTCCAACGACGCCCCAAATGTGAAAGCAATAGCGACCCGGCGCAATGTGGTGCTGGTATCTATGGAAACCAGCGGCATGTGGCACGAGGTTGGTTTTCTGGCCAAGGCGTTTCAGTGCTTTTCCGATTTGGGGCTGTCTATTGATTTGGTTTCAACGTCCGAATCCAACGTCAGCGTGACCTTGGACCTGCCTGCTGATGATTTAGAGGATGACGTGCTTCAGGATTTGCAAAACCGTTTGGCGGCATTTTGCAAAGTACAGATATTGGAAGATGCAGCGGTTGTCAGCTTGGTTGGGCACCGTATTCGCGCGATCCTGCACCAAATTGGTCAAGCCCTAGAGCTTTTTGAAGAACATCCTATTCATCTGATTTCACAGGCGTCGAATGACCTTAATCTGAGCTTTGTGATTGATGACGCGCAATTGGACCGTCTTGTGCAAAGATTGCATGGGCAATTGATTAGTAACAATACGACGCCGGGTCTGTTTGGGCCAAGCTGGCGCAGCCTGCGCGAGCCTAAAACTAAGGAGAGTGACACATTTGGGGCATTTCACACACAAGAACAGGCGCCTAAATGGTGGCAAGCGCGACGCGGCGAGCTTATTGATCTGGCGCGGCAAAACGGGTGCGCCTATGTTTATAACCTCGCCTCGGTTGACGCGGCAGCCGCAACCCTTAACCGACTTAGGCACGTCGATGCATGTTTTTACGCGGTTAAGGCAAATAATAACCCTGCGATATTGGAAAGAATTTTCCAAGCGGGCCTAGGTTTTGAATGTGTATCACCGGGCGAGATCCAACATATCCTCGCGCTTTTCCCAGATATTGCGCGGGATCGTTTATTGTTCACGCCAAATTTCGCCCCCCATGCCGACTATGAAATGGCCATTAAAATTGGCGCGCATATCACCCTTGATAATATGCACCCACTGCGCCATTGGGCGCAAACATTCAGCGGCCAAGACATTGTTCTGCGTGTTGATCCTGGGCGGGGACGCGGGCATCATTCGAAAGTCATTACCGCTGGTGTGGGCAGTAAGTTTGGCATTCCAATGGGCGATTTGGACGAGGCCCGCACGCTGGCCGCAGAGGCAGGGTCGCGTATTGTCGGGCTGCATGCCCATGTGGGCAGCGGGATTTTGGACGCACAGGCCTGGGCCGATACCGGGCGGCAGTTGTTACAGTTGCTGCCAAACTTTCCGGATGTGACGCTGCTTAATCTTGGCGGTGGGCTGGGGGTTGCGGAAACACCGGGCCAATCAGGACTTGATCTTGAGCAGTTAGATGACGACCTTGCAGTCATCAGGGATAGCGGATTTAGCGGCAAGGTTTGGCTGGAGCCAGGCCGTTTTCTGGTCTCTGACGCGGGTGTGTTGCTGGCTCTGGTCAGTCAAACTAAGTCCAAAGGCAATTTTGAATATTTGGGATTAACCACCGGCATGAACAGCCTGATCAGGCCTGCACTTTATGGATCGTGGCACGAGATTGTCAATCTTTCGAAAATGGATGAGCCACTAACAAAGTCGGTCACCATCGTTGGCCCTAATTGTGAAAGTGGCGATAAGTTAGGCGATTCTCGGCCATTTCCATCAAGCGCTGAAGGGGATGTGATCTTGGTTGCCAATGCGGGCGCCTATGGCCGGGTCATGGGGTCGCAGTATAATATGCGGCCGCCCGCCGTGGAGTTGGTGCTGGAGAGCTGATTTCATTGCTATTTCGTCTGTTCCGGTAAAGATCAGATAATTGATCTTGAAATTGCCTAGATTCCTTGTGACAAGACTGTTGAATGCAATTTCTCAGGCAATTTCTCATACAGTTTCTCATATAGTTTCTAAGGGAATGATTTTCATGACAGAATTACCAGTAACCTTTCAGGATGTTCTAGCCGCAGCAAATCGGATTAAGGGCGTGGTCATTCGTACCGGCCTGACCCGTAGCGTCGAGTTGGACCGGATCACAGGTGGCCGCATCTGGGTGAAACCGGAGTGCTTGCAACTGTCAGGCTCATTCAAGTTTCGCGGGGCTTATAATCGGTTGGTGCAGATTGATGACGCTGGTCGCAAGAATGGCGTGGTCGCTTTTTCATCGGGTAACCATGGCCAAGGTGTGGCGCTGGCCGCCAATATGCTGGGCATGCCGGCCACGATCGTGATGCCGGAAGATGCGCCGGCGATCAAGGTCGCCCGCACCCGCTCACACGGGGCCGAGGTTGTTTTCTTTGATCGGCACAGCGAAGACCGCGAAGCGATTGCTGCACAAATCTCGGCCGAAACCGGGGCGATTGTTGTGCCGTCCTATGATGACGTGCATATCATTGCCGGTCAGGGGACATTGGGCATTGAGGTTGCAGAAGACTTAATCGCAATGAATGAAAAACTCGATGCTTATATTGTTCCTGCTGGGGGCGGCGGGTTGTTTGCAGGCAATAATTTGGCCTTTTCTGGGCTAATGCCAGATGTGGCTCGTTATTCAGCAGAACCAGCAGATTATGACGATCACGCACGGTCTTTTGCCAAGGGCACGCGTCAAAGCGTCGCACCAGGCGTACCGAGCAGTATCTGTGACGCGATTTTAACATCAAGTCCGGGTGAATTGACGTTTGCTATAAATTCTGTCTATGCCAAGGCCGGACTAAAGGCCAGCGATGATGACGTACGCCGGGCAATGACATTTGCATTTGATTATTTGAATTTGGTGGTGGAACCGGGCGGGGCGATTGCGCTGGCTTGTGTTTTGAATGGCAGTATTGATTGCCGCGGAAAAAACGTTGCGGTCCTGCTTTCTGGTGGCAATGTGGACCGTGATTTTATGTGTGATACCTTACAGCGAAACCCAAAGTAACGATCTTATGACCTATTTTTCCGATGGCTTGCGTCGCATCATGATCGCACGGGTGTCTATTCGCGCGCGCAGAACGTTTTGGCACATTGATATAACCAACTGACTTCGGGCCGTGGCAATGTGTTGTATCAGCATCTCATCAGGGGTATCCAACAGGCTTTCAATCAAGCCAGAGGTCAGTGCGCCGACAATATCGCTCGCGCAGCTGGCGGCATGCTGACAGGCCGCACAGTCGGTGGCGCTAAAGGGCGCTGCACAAGGGATACTCAGTATTTGCTCGGTCATTGTCTATGCCTCTCGGGGTTTATAACGCAAGAGTAATGCCAAATTACTCGACCGTTCGACAATGCTCGGACAGCTGACATTTTATAACGATAAAACAAATCATTAGGTTCAAATGCCGGACCTATCTCCGCGCTATCACCCATACATGTCTGGATAAGCTGTCCCAATATGGGGCGATTCTTTTATATCTTTGATTTGGTCAATTGTCCCCATTCGGGACAGGTGTTTGATATCTTGGCGGGCTTAATTTAGGTTGTTAGGCCGTAGGCTATATTGCCCATTTTTCAAACGGATGAATAATTCGCCTGCCCTTGGATGTTTAACGGGCGAGCCACTGGTGTCTGGCAACAGGTTTTGCTGTGAGACGTAGGCCTCATAGGTGGTTTCATCATTTTCAGCCAGCAGGTGATAATAGGGCTGATCCTTGGCGGGGCGCATTTCGGCAGGGATGGCCAACCACCAGTCTTCGCTATTGGAAAAGACCGGGTCCACATCAAAAATGATGCCACGAAACGGGAACAGGCGGTGACGTACCACCTGTCCTATATGGTATTGGGGCTGTTTAGACATGAAGAATTACTCTGACTTAATGTTTCGTCGTGCCATAGTGCGCGGCGAAAAGTTAGATATCACTGATGCCAATGATAAGTTTAAAATATCAGAAGGAAAAGCTGTTGTCTTAACGAATTATTCGTTTCATTGATACTATGGTTTCGGCTAGTTTTATACCGATAGCTAGGCCATATTTTTTTGCGGTTATAATTGGCGGTATGGGGTTGGAATCAATTGCTTGGTTCGCGGGGGAAATAAACCTCACTAAATTGTGGGCGGGCTAAATATAGTTTTATGCTGGATTTTTCACAGATAAAAATAATCGAGGCGGAAGCCTCGGGGTTGGGGGATGCTGTGCAGTTTGGCCCCACCCATGGGTGGCAAGTTGATGGTTGGCATGCGCCGGAAATCGTCGGCTTTATTCAATCCGATATGACGGTGCATTATTCGGACCGCTATGCTGCAATCTGCGGCATGGATAAGGCCCCTGCGCCTGTTGGATTGGATCAACTGGTTGACGATGAAATGCAGTCGACATATCAGCGGGTGCTCAAAGCTGTCTGCCAAGACCGCGAGCTTATCTTTATTTTGCAGCGGGTTTTGGCCGGTGTGCTGTATGACCTTGAACTACATATGGTGCCGCGATTCAATGATGAGAATGAATGCCTTGGCGGGATTTTAATATTATCTTTTATTACCCCCGCAACCGAGGAGCAAACCAAAGAAACACTTTGGATACGGTCAAAAATCCGCATGGTCACCACGCCAATTTGTGAACTGTCTGCGGAGGGGCATATTCTGCGCGCGAATGCTCAATTTCAGGGCCGTTATATGGATGGTGTGGAAGCCGCGGAGCAAGGGCTTGACGTGCCCAAAGTGGCGCTGCAACGATTATTTTCCCTAGAATCAATGCCAGATGCGCAGGGGCATGGCGCGACATTAGAGTCAATTGCGCAAATGAGGCAGCCAATCATGGCGCATCAGGTTGACAGTGCGCAGCACCATGTGGCCTTGGTGCCCGCGCAGTTTGAAAGCTTTGGCACGGACTTGTCACTAAAAGTAGACCGCTTTCTGCTGGCGATTGACATGACAACCAGTGAATTTTGTTTAAGCACGACGGACCTCCGCAGCATGGTGCTGCAACATAGCGCCCATCCGGTTGTGGTGAGCGACGCCCAGGGCAAGGTGGTGGATTGTAATAATGCGGCGCTGGCGGCTTGGGGCTTATTCCGGCATCAAATTCTTGGCTATCAGGTGTTAGAATTGATGCGAAGGGGGCCATCGCACCCAACAGCAGAACATCAAGATACGCTTAGAGAAGCGCTGTCCGCAACGGGACATGTTGTCTTTCAGCGTGCGATTGATAGTTTAGATGGTACAAAGTGGTATGAATTTACCGTGGATGCCATCAATGACCGACAATTTGGTACAAAATGGCATATTTGGTCGGGCCGTGACATAAGCGCGGAGGTGAACTCCCAGCACCAAATGAATATGCAAGCCGCCGTGATTGAACAGATACCGGATGCTGTTTTTGTATTAGATGAAGCTGGTTTGGTCACAGACTTCAATGGAGCGGCAGAACTTATGTCGTGTTGCGATCGGGCTGAGATATTGGGCCGCCCTGTCTCTGCGGTTCTTATGATAGCAGATAATAGTTTTGTCGATGGTTCGGCGATAATGCAGGAGATTTGGCAAAGTGGCGAATGGCGCGGCGAATTGGATTCTCGCTGTGCGGACGGCGTTAAGCACTTGGAATTAAGCCTGTCCAAGCGGCAAAGCAAGTCTAATGTTTTGATGGGCTATACCTTGGTCGCACGCGACGTGACCGAGCGGGCGCGATCACAGAACCTGCTTAAGGAAAATGATGAATTGTTGCACCAGCGGATCGCCGAGCTGGAACAGGCCCATGAACGGCTGGAAATACAAAGTAATGAACTTGTTAGCCTCGCAGATGATTTGGCAGATGCTCGCGATGAGGCAGAACAGGCGAACCGCGCAAAATCAGATTTCCTTGCCATGATGTCGCACGAAATTCGTACCCCGATGAATGGTGTGCTTGGCATGACGGATTTACTGCTGGATACACAGCTAACCCAAGAACAACGTAACTTTACCACAGCCATTCGCGAATCCGCGCGGGCGCTGTTAACCATGATTAACGACATCCTCGACTTTTCAAAAATGGAGGTCGGCCGTTTGGATTTAGAGGATGTGGAATTTTCCCTCGGCGGTGTGATCGCCAATGTTGTCGAGCTGATGAGTGGCCCAGCATCGCAAAAAAGTTTGGATATGGCCATCTGTATCGACAAAAGTGTCCCCGATACAGTGGTCGGCGATTCCGCGCGGTTGCGTCAATTATTGCTGAATTTGGTTGGTAATGCGGTGAAATTTACCCAGCGAGGCGGCGTTGTTGTCGAGGTTGGCGGAGAGCATCAAAGCGATGGACGTTTTCGCCTAGATGTGCGGGTTCAGGATACAGGACGCGGCATCAGCGAAGAAGCGATGCCAAAACTGTTTAAGAAATTTTCTCAAGGGGACCGCGATACAAATCGTCGTTTCGGTGGGACAGGGTTGGGTTTATCCATCTGCAAGGAGCTTGCTGAACTGATGGGTGGAAGCATCGGTGTTCGCAGCCACAAGGGGCAGGGAAGCACCTTCTACTTTAGCGTTATGGTTGGTCAAAGCGAGCATGACTACCCGATGATTTCTGGTGTTCTTTTTGCCGACCTGCGGGACCGGATTGCTCTTTTGATCATGCCCAGCGAATTGATCCGGCGCACAGTGGAACGGCAAATGAACATTTGGGGCATGACCGCCATTGGCGTGCCGAGTGTTGAAGACGCCCATCGCTTGTTTGAAGCGGGCGAATTGAACCACGCAGATATTGACTTTATGATTTTGGATAGCGATGCGGATGTGGGCTTGGCACAGTCGCTGCTCGCCACCATACAATCAGAACGCGCAGACAGCCGCTGCCGGTCTTTGATGATCGCCAGCATAGGGGCCAGCGGTGAACGCTTTAGCGAAGGTGTTGACGCTGTGTTGGTGAAACCAGTGGTTCCGGCGCGGCTGCTGGATAAATTGCTGCAAACCCTTCAATCTGTAAGCGGGCACGAGGGGGAAAGCGCCGTTCCGGATTTAGATATGGCGCGCCGCACCTATGATATTCTAATCGCCGAGGATAATGCGATTAACCAGATGTTGACGGTGCGTATGCTGGAGCGCCAAGGGCACCGGGTCTCGATTGCGGGGAATGGTGTTGAAGCGGTGAATGCGGCCAAGCATGACCATTTCGATCTGATCTTGATGGATATTCAAATGCCTGAAATGGATGGTATTAGCGCGACACATTCCATTCGCACCATGTCGGGTCGAAACTCTGCGATCCCGATCATTGCCCTGACGGCAAATGCGATGGCTGGCGACCGGGAGCGATATCTGGCTGCTGGCATGAGCGATTATATTTCCAAACCCATTGACCGAAAAAAGCTTTTGCGCACCATTCACCGCACGATGACGGGCACCGAGCTTGAAGAGGTTGCGCTGAAGGTCGGCCCCGATCATATAGCCGAGGCCTTCGGTGAGGGGGTATCTGGTCAGCAGTCGGTTATTTCGGATAAAGGGGCCAGCGGAGTGAAGCCGCGGGCGGGCGCGGATGCCCGTACCACTGCGGACAGCAAGGGGCAGGATGCGTTAAAAAATCTGCTCGACGATATTTCCTAACATTTGGTCGCCTTTATTCTTGATCAGCTTGCCTTTGGGGATTCTTGCTATAGTCTTGCTTCTGCGCAAAGTGGCGACAGGGCGATGGCGCAGTTATTTTTTAATTATGAGGGGGAGGAAATCCATGAAAAACTTGATGGGAACAGTACTAACAGGCACCATGATGCTTGCGCTTGGTGCCTGTGACAGTGGGCAAAACAATCAAAATCAGGCCAATCAAACATCCGCTGAGCAGCAGCAGATGCAGCAATCGGAATCTGAGCGCCTCAGCGCCTTTTTCCAAGACGTCTTCGATGCTGCGGTCGACCGCTCACCGGGCTTTCAAGCCTATTTGGGTATCAAAAAAGATAATGATAAATGGGATGAGGTGAGCGAAGAGCACGCCGCCGAAGAATTGGCCCACACACAGGCTGCTTTGGCCCGCCTGACCACTGAATTCGACTATGACGCCTTGGACGATAGCGCGCGGTTGAGCTATGACCTGATTAAGCAGGATATGGAACGCGAAATTCGCGAATATCAGTACCGTGATCACAATTATCCCATCAACACCATGGGCGGCGTGCACAGCAGCGTTCCAACCTTTCTGGCCAATATGCACCGGGTTGATAATGTCGATGATCTAGAAGCCTATATCGCCCGTCTTAACGGTGTGGGGACCTATTTTGATCAAGTGATTGTAGGGCTGAAACGGCGTCAGGAAAAAGGCATCATGCCGCCTAAATTTGTTTATGAGGTCGTTGTCCCAGTGGTTCGAAATGCGACAATGGGCGCGCCATTTACGGATAGCGAAGATGAAAGTCCAATTTACAGCGATTTTAAACGCAAGCTTGCCACATTGGAATTGGATGAAGCCCAAGCGGCGGATATGACAGCACGCGCCGCCGCCGCGCTGGTCAATGTCGTCGGCCCCGCTTATGGGCGTTTGGCAGCCGTTTTGGATGAACAGGCAAGGGTCGCGGGCACAGATGACGGTGTGTGGCGCCTGCCAGACGGCGAGGCCTTTTACGCACAGCGCCTGAAACGTTATACTACCACGGACTTGACCGCGGACGAAATTCATAACATCGGGCTGGAAAATGTCGAGCGCATCCATAATGAAATGCGCGAAATTATGAAAAAAGTTGAGTTCGAAGGCGACCTACAAGATTTCTTTGAATTCACCCGCGAAGATGATCAGTTCTATTTTCCCAACACAGATGAAGGCCGGGCCGACTATCTGGAATTGGCGACCAATTTGATTGCGACCATGAAAGAAAAACTGCCGGAATATTTTGGCCTGTTTCCGCAAGCAGACGTGGTCGTCACACGGGTGGAGCCATTCCGCGAACATGCGGCGGGGAAAGCGTTTTACCAAAGTCCATCCATGGATGGGTCGCGCCCGGGCCGGTATTACGCCAATCTGCGGGATATGCGGCAAATGCCCATTTATCAGGCCGAAGCACTGGCCTATCATGAAGGTATTCCCGGGCACCACATGCAGCGCGCCATCGCGCAGGAGCTAAAAGGCGTGCCGATGCTGCAAAAGTTCGGCTCTTTCACAGCCTATACAGAGGGCTGGGGGCTATATACGGAGCGTCTCGGCAAGGATATGGGGTTTTATACGGACCCCTATTCAGACTTTGGCCGATTGGCGATGGAGCTATGGCGTGCCTGTCGTTTGGTTGTGGACACAGGCATTCATTCCAAGCGGTGGACTCGCGAACAGGCCATTCAATATCTGAAGGACAATACGCCGAACCCTGAGGGCGATATCACCGCAGCGATCAATCGCTATATCGTGATGCCGGGGCAGGCCACAGCCTATATGATCGGTAAGATCAAAATTCTTGAGCTGCGCGAAATGGCACAGGCTGAACTGGGAGATGATTTTGATATGCGTGGCTTCCACGACAGCGTCCTGAAGTATGGTCCGGTGCCGCTCAATGTCTTGGAAGATAACGTCAAGGCATGGGTCGCCAGTCAAAAAACGTCTTAAGATCATATTGATATCCTGAAAGGGCACGCGCGGACATGTTTCCACTACGAGACGAAAATCCTACTCTGCGCGTGCCTTTTTTTACCATTGGCTTCATGGTGCTTTGCGCTGTTGTGTTCCTATTTCAGGTTGGCAGCAGTTTAGACGTGCAAGAAGCGATGATTTACCGCTATGGAATGATCCCTGCCGTGATTGGGGGGGCGGGGCAACTGCCGCCGGATTTAGCAGGGGTTCCCGCATTCATCACCCCGATTACATCGATGTTTTTACACGGTGGATGGATGCATATTATCGGGAATATGATGTTTCTGTGGATTTTCGGCGATAATATCGAAGACGTTCTGGGGCATGTTCGATTCATCATTTTATATGCGTTGGCAGGGCTGGCTGCTGCGGGCCTGCAATATATTTCCGCGCCACAGTCCACCATCCCCATGGTGGGGGCATCTGGGGCGATTTCTGGCGTATTAGGGGCCTATATTTTATTGTTCCCTAAAGCGCGTGTCTTAACCCTGGTCTGGTTTGGGTTTTTCCTGACCACCATACGTATTTCGGCGCTTTGGTTCCTGGGGGGCTGGTTTGGCCTACAATGGGTCAATGCCTTGTTATCTTCAGGCTCGGAAGGCGGCGGTGTCGCTTGGTGGGCGCATATCGGTGGTTTTGTCGCAGGGATGCTGGCGTTGGTCGTGCTTAAGCCCCGCAAATATCTGTTTGGTGGGTCGAAAGACGGGCCTTGGGGGCGACGATAATATTTTAACCTTCGCGGCTTTGGTCTTCCGCATCTGCGGAGGGATGGGCGTCTTCTGGATCAATCAGTCGGTGTAAATGCACCACCACATATTTGGTCAGGGCATCATCGACATTCCCTTGCGAGGCAGCGCGCCAGGCTGCTTCTGCGGTTTTGTAATTGGGGAACATGCCGACAATATCAAGATTTTCCACATCTTCAAATTCAACCCCTTGCGGGTCCTTTACGCGGCCACCGAAAACCAAATGCAATAATTGTTTGTCGCTCATGTCTGAAATCCTTGGATTAAATCGTTTATAACTGGCCAGCTTGCGCTGGTTGGTTCATGCGTGCGTCATTTCTGATGTCTTGCAAAAGTCCATCAATTCCAACCTGACTAACACGCGCGGCAAATTCATCGCGCTGGGTTAAGACCATAGAAATACCCTCTATCTTCAAATCAACAATTTTGAATTCTCCATCTTGTTTACGCACACGCCAGTCGGCTGCAACGGGCGGCCCATCAGGTCGGACCACTTCCGAGCGGACATAGACATCACGCTTGCCCGCGGGCACGGTGTCAAGAACTTGAAACTCTTCATCGCCGCGTTCGTTCAGGCGCCCCGCATAAATGCGCAGAACATATTCAGGAAAAATTTCATCATATTCCGCGCGTTGATCACGGCTGGCGTTGCGCCAGTGGCGGCCCAGAACCAATTTACCGATATAGCTGAGGTCAAAGCCCTCTTTCAAAAGGGCGCGAAATGCGCTGTCCCGTTCATCTTGGGTCATGCTGATGTCATTCAGGACGTTGATGGCATCTTGTGATAACTGGCTGACAAATTGGCGCGCGCCTTCGGGGTCGTTCTGGGCGGTTTCTTGTTGGGCCGTGGCGGCAGACGCCCATGCGAGCGTTACCGCGGCCAAGCCGGCCAATATTGTTTTAGAGATGAGTTTCATTTTCTGTCTCCCCGATGGTGTACAGCGCTTTTTTGAGCCTGTCTGCGTTATGTGCCGCGAATTTGCACCAATTTCAAGGCCAGAATAAGACATTTAGAGAATAAGACATTCCGAGAAAAAGACACAGGGTCATTATTGTGTGGTCTCAAGCGAGCGAAGATAGGCCATCAGATCCAAACGGTCTTGTTCCCGCCGCATACCATTAAACGCCATGACATTGCCGGGCAGGAAACTGCGCGGGTTTTTTAACCATTCTTCAAGCCGGGATTCGGTCCAGATGAAGTCAGCCTCTCGCATGGCGCGGGAATAACGGTTAAAGCCATCCAATGTACCCGCTGTGCGGCCAAACAGGTTACCAAGGTGCGGGCCCGGCTTATTGCTTTTGCTTTCCGCCGCATCATGACAGACCTGACAGCGCAGAAATATGGTTTTCCCCCGCGCGGCGTCCCCTCGGGATGACAGCGTGGTCGCTGAGGGATCGCCCGGTAAGGGGTTATCTTGTGCTAGGCTGGGGGTCTGCCACAGAAAAACAAGGAAGAGCGTTAACGTCAGATTTTTCATACTAGGGTGTCTCGCCTGTTGTCGGTTGAGCGGACGGGGCGACGTAGGGCTTGATCTCGCCCGATGCAACCCGTGCCATATAGGATTTTAGCATGGACTTGACCTCTGGTGCCATGACGTAAAGTGCGATCAGATTTGGAAAGGCAATCGCCATATAGGTGGCATCAGCAAAGTCAACGGCGGCGGATATGTTGAGCGTCGATCCCATAACCACAAACAGCAGGAATGCCAGTTTGAATGCTAGGTCCACGCGTTTCGCGCGCTCACCCACCAGATAAACCAACGCACGCTGGCTGTAATAGAACGAGACCACCGTCGTTGAAAACGCAAACAGCGTTGCCGCAATCGCCAGCATATAGGGAAACCAGTTAAAGACGCTGCCAAAGGCGGCTGAGGTAAGCGAAATACCATTCAAGCCATTGCCGCCTGTATGCATACCAGTTAGGACAATGACCAGCGCTGTGGCAGTGCAAACCACAACGGTGTCTATAAATGGCTCTAGCAGGCCAACCAGACCTTCTGCGACGGGCTCTTTGGTTTTGGCAGGGGCGTGGGCGATGGCCGCGTAACCAAGGCCCGCTTCATTGGAAAACGTCGCCCGGCGCAACCCTTGGACCATCACACCGACAAAACCACCTGCGATGCCTTGGGGCGAAAAGGCGCCGTTAATGATGGCGCCAAAGGCAGCGGGGACCATGTCGATATTCCAACTGATAATCACGATCGCGCAGGATAGGTAGAAAATGGCCATAAACGGCACCAGAACCTCTGTCACATGCACAATGCGCTTAATGCCGCCAATGATGACGATGCCCACAAGTGCGGCAATGACAAAACCCAGTATAAATTGCAGGTTGTCAATATTGGCACCGGTCAGACCCTCCATGACGCTCATTAACTGTTGTGTGGATTGATTGGTTTGAAACATCGCGCCAGAGCCAAAACAACCCGCAATAGCACCCAGAGACGCCAAAACCGCCAGAGTTTTACCAAGCCGTGGATAGCCCCGTTCGGCAAAACCACGGCTCATATAAAACATTGGCCCCCCCGAAACCACGCCGTCTTCATCAATCTGACGGTATTTATGTCCCAAGGTCACCTCGGTAAATTTCAGGCTCATGCCAAAGATCCCAGCGAGGATCATCCAAAATGTGGCCCCCGGACCACCAAGGGTGATCGCCACCGCAACGCCCGCGATATTGCCCAGACCAACTGTGTTTGATAGCGCCGCAGTCAGCGCTTGGAAGTGGGTGACTTCGCCGGGGTCGTTGGGATTGTCATATCGCCCCCGCACAATGCGCAGTGCCTGCCGGAAGCCGCGGATATTGATGAAGTTCATATAGAAGGTAAAAAAGAGGACGCCTATCGCAAGCCAAATCACCAATATGGGAACATCGTATGCAAAGAGCCGAACCGATGAAAATACAATACCAGCTACCATTTGGGTAAATGGCGTGATGAGTTCATTGATCTGCTGATCAATTGGAATGTTCTGCGCAAGCGCCACACCGGGGATAGATATGCATGAGAGTAGAGCTGTAAATAATGCTAGAAATTTGCGTCGGCGATTAATTCTGCGGGGGGTCAAACCTATGTCCTTCTTGTTACTTCATCTGGCATTGTTGTGATTGCTTGCCAATCTTTTAGGGGGTTGGGCGACAAAAGTCAAAACAGCGGTATTGGAGGCACCTTTATCATTCAGGCTCTTGTATTTTGATCATAATTGTGAAAATTTGAATAGAACTGTGCGAATATATTAACGTGGGTTTAATTCGCTATTTGTCATGATTTACATGCGGTATTGTAGTTTTGGGTTTTCATTATAACCTTCAGATGCACGAGACAGGGCATCAGGGCGCACAAAGGTCGGCTTTACTGGTGTTTATTATGCCATAGGGCTTTATGGCGGTTTGTTTAACGATGGCACTTTTCATTTGATAGTGCTTAAAAAAATGGAATGATTCATTGTCCAGTGAACAAAAATTATCAGTTGCAGATGTAAAAAAGCTGGTTGAGGACCCTTCGGCCGAAAACAGGGCCGATACGGCAGGTAAAATCAGTAATAAATTCGCGACTGGTGGGTTGAGTAACGAAGAACGCGCCATAGCCGAAGATATCTTTCGTGTGATGGTGCGCGATGTGGAAGTCCGCGTGCGAAAGGCACTCGCCGAGAGTTTAAAAGACAGCCCTTCCTTGCCCGTTGATGTTGCCAAAACACTGGCTAATGACGTGAATGAAGTCGCGCTGCCGGTGATTGAAACATCGGTGGTGCTGTCTGATGAAGACCTGATCCATATTATTCAAAACCGCGATGCTGAGGCACAAGCCGCGGTCGCCCGGCGCGAGCGTGTGTCGGAAAATGTATCTGATGCCTTGGTTGAAACTGAAAACGAAGATGTGATTGCAACCTTGGTGTCCAATGATGGCGCTGAAATTCGCGACGAGACCATGAGCACGGTTGTCGATAAATATGGCGCGTTGGAAAAGATTAATGCGCCTTTGGCTCAACGATCAAACTTACCGCTACATGTGGCGGAGCGGCTGGTTAATTTGGTTTCCGAGAAGCTTCGCGATCACTTGGTGACGCATCAGGACCTGAGCGCCGATATGGCGATGGATTTGATTATCGCCAGCCGCGAACGGGCCACCATCGGTTTGATTAGTGCAGATAGTTCGACGCCAGACGTCCGTGGGTTGGTGCGCCAACTTGAAAAGAATAAACGTTTAACGCCGACGATTATTCTGCGCGCGCTCTTCATGGGCGATATGACCTTCTTTGAAGAGGCCATCGCGCTGCGGGCTGACGTGCCAGCGGGTAATGTGTTTAAGCTGTTGCAGGACCGTGGGCCTGGGGCGATTTCCGCGCTGTTGAAAAAGGCTGATATGCCAGTGGAAAGCGCAGGGCTTGTTCGGACTGCATTGGATATTACCGAAGAGATGCAGGAAACAGGGGGGGATGATCGCGAGAAATATCGTCAATTGATGATCGAGCGTGTTTTAACCCAGTTCGAAGATGACTTTGATGGTGATCACTTGGACTATTTCCTTGGCAAACTGGCTGCCAAGTCTTAGTCAGGCAAGTCTTAGTCAGGCAAGTTATAATCAGGCAATCGTTAAAAACCCATACTGTGCGGCAGATATAGAGCGATCTGCGGCCATGTCATGATGGCCGCTAGTCCCAACAACTGTAGCAGTATGAATGGGATGATCCCGCGGTAGATATGCTGCATCTTGATGTCGGCGGGTGCCGCGCCCTTCATGTAAAATAACGCAAAGCCAAAGGGCGGAGTCAGGAAACTGGTCTGCAAATTCACAGCAACTAGTATGGCAAACCAGACCAGGCCGAGGTCTTGGTAGGGCAGGTGCGCACCAAAGTCGAGCGCCTTTATAATCGGCGCAAAGACAGGCAGGACGATGAGGGCAATCTGTGCCCAATCAAAGAAAAAGCCCAAAACAAAAACCGTGAACATGATGGCGATCAGAACGCTCCATGGGCCCACGGCGAAGGCATTGATACCTTCGACAATCAGATCATGCCCGCCAAGCAGCGCAAAGACGTATGAAAACGCGGTCGCACCGACAAATATCCCAAACAGCATACCGCCCGTAAGGGCTGTGCTTTCTGTGACCTCGCGCAGTTTTCTGAAGGTTAAATTCCCGCGTAGGGCCGCCAGCAGAATAGACCCCGCAGCCCCTACGCCCGATGCCTCGGTCGGGGTGGCGATGCCGGCAAAAATACTGCCGAGAACCATGGTGATCAAGATAACGGGCGGAACGACGCTTTTGACAACGATGCGGGCCAATTCACCCCTGTCAGTGGTGATGTGTTCGTCACCTAGTGGTGGGGCATGTTCTGGGTTCAAGGCGGCGTAGGCGATGATGTAAATGGTATAGAGCACCGCCAGCAAGAGGCCGGGAACAAGGGCGGCGACAAACAAGGTTCCGATGGGAACCGTCAATAGGTTACCCATAACGACCAGCATGATCGATGGCGGAATGAGAATGCCGAGTGTGCCGGACGACGCGATGGTGCCAGTGGCCAGCGATGCGCTATAGCCACGTTCACGCATCACCGGCAGCGCCAAGAGGGTCATCATGACGACACTGGCACCAATGATGCCGGTGGTTGCCGCCATGATGACACCCAACAGCACAACAGACAGCGCCAATCCGCCGGGAACACGTCGCAGTAATAATTGCAGGGTGGTTAGTAGGTCGCGGGCGATGCCGCTGCGTTCCATCATCGTGCCCATAAAAATGAACATGGGGATTGCGACAAGGACCAGATTGTCGACCACCCCCCCTTGAATGCGCGACACCACCAACAAGAACGACTTGTCATTCACCACACCAAGCGATACAGCCAGCAGCCACGTAGCAAATGCCACACCGCCCAAAACCAGTGCCACCGGATACCCTGAAAACAACAAGGGAATGAGGGCCACAAACATATAAAGCGGCAGAAATTCTATAAAGGCATCCATACTGTCCTCACGCCGTATTGCTGTCGTCAGATAGGATCGCGTCCATAGTCCGCCGTGCCGCTATATCACCTGTTACAAGCCAGACCGCCGACCTGATCATGCCTGACAGAACAGGCAGCACCAAAAGGACAAAACCCACCACCATGGCGCCTTTGATCAACCAACGGGCGCCAAGGCCGGTGCCAGTCGCAGACCGTTCGGAATAGGCCCAAGACAGGCTGGTGTAATCAAAACCAAATTTTATGATGGCAAAGGCAAAGGGCAGCAGGATGAATAGCCCGCCTAGAAACTCGATCATGGCCTTGGTTCGGTCTGACCAATGGTCGCGGAACAGCTCTATCCTGACGTGTTCGCCGCGCGCATAGGCAAAGCCCAAACAGAACAGAAACAATATGCCGTGCAGGTGCCATTCAAGTTCTTGCAACTGGGTGGACCCGATGACAAACCAGCGGCGCAGAATAACATCGCTGAGAATAACCGCCATCATGGCGATCCCCGCCCATGCAGCCACTTGGCCAACACGAACAGAGATGATTTCCATTCGATATGCGAGCGCTAGCAGGGCTTTCACTCGGGTTTCTCCCGGTGGCCTGCGTTCAAATAACCGCGCTCTCGCCACACGCTATAATCCGCCCGAAAGGCTTGCATATGGTCCCACACTTTGGCGAAGGTCTCATCCTCGGCTGAGAGCTCGGTTGCCACGTCCAGCCACGCGGCCTCGAATGCATCGAGGATCTCTGGTGGCCACGTTTCAAGACTGACACCTTTGGCCGCAATCGCACGTAAGGCCTTGGATTGAATGGCTTCCCCTTCTGCAAGGGAGGAGCGCACATTGTCGCCACACGCGCTTTCCACCTGCGCTTTTTGAGTGGCGCTTAGGCTATTCCATTTCTCTAAGTTGATCATAATTTCAAACAGGCTGGATTGCTGATGCCAGCCGGGGAAATAATAATAGTCAGCAACCTGCCAAAACCCCATATCCATATCGACCGCTGGCATGGAAAACTCGGCCCCATCGATGGTTCCCAGCTCCAACGCGGGCATAATATCGCCGCCAGCAAGCAATTGGGCCGACGCACCCAGTTTTTCCAAGACTCGGCCACCGATGCCGAAAAAGCGGACTTTTAGGCCTGCGAGGTCTTCGGGCTTTTCAAATTTTCGGTTGTACCAGCCCGATGCCTCGGGCGGGGAAATGCCGCAGATAACGGCGTGGATGTTGTGGCGGTTGTAAATTTCGTTATGCAGGGCTTTGCCGCCACCTTCATAATACCAAGCCAGATATTCCATGCTGTCTGGACCAAAAGGAAAGGACGAAAAGAACGTCAGTGCAGGTTCCTTGCCAACCCAATATCCCGATGTGGCAGAGGCCGCTTCAATAGCGCCGTAAGAAACCGCATCAAAGGCTTCAAGTGGTGGAACGAGGGCGCCGGGTTCATAATATTTAAATTCTAAATTGCCGCCAGATATTAGCGCCACTTGTTGTTCAAACCGTTTTCCAATGGTGCCCAATATGGTCAGCGAGGAGGGGAAGACGCTGGTCATTCTCCAGCGGATGGGCGCGTCTGTTGTTTGGTTGAGTGTTTCCGGTGTTTGTTCAGAACACGCGGGCACAGCGACAATCATCATAGCCGCGAGTATCATTTTCAACTTCATCTTAGCCCCCAAAGCTAAACTCTGTATTGACTTTATTTTTCGAGCGCGTCTTTCATCAATGCAAATATTTTGCCCATGTCAGATGACATCAGCGTGATTGTAAAGGCATTGGCGCGTGCTTCACCCGATGAACGGGCAAGCAGGCTATCAAAATCACGCATGAATTTGCTGGCGATATTTTTAAATTCCTCGTCTTCGCGGAATCGTTTGCGGATAATCTTACGGCTTTTGCTATCACCGACTTTAACGGCTTTGCGGGCGAAAACGCCTTTATCGCCCTCTAGATATTTTTGCCATGCAGTTTCCGATATTTCCACATCCATCAGCCGGGCCAGATCAACCGATGCCGATGACAGGCTCTCGATCAGCAATGATGAGGTGAGGCCAAAGTCATCCTTAACGGCAGCTTTTATTGTTTCGCCAAACGCTTCCTTTTGGTGGGTGAATGCGTCTGCGGTATCGCTTAGCTGCTGTGCGGAAAGGGAAATGTCTGTGACCCCGTCGCGGGCTTCTTTGCGAGCGCGTTTTGAAGCAACTTCTAATTCGGTAATGGCCTTATTCAATTCTTTCGAGAAGCGTGCATGAAGATCGCCAAGGTCGTATTCCGCGCGGTTGGACAGATCATCAATGCTTTCTTTCAGCTCTGACTTGGCAGTGGCAATAGATAGCCGCAGGCGGTTTGCCATTTGATCCACTGTGGCTTCGGTTGCCTCGGCCGTGCTGGCCACGCGTTTGGACAGAACATCCATTCGGTCCACACCAGATTCGCCAGAATGAACCAATAGTGTCGTGCCTTGCAGCAGGGCATTGGCCCCTGTTTGGATATCCTCGATAATTTTCCCGGAATGTTCAACAAAGTCAGCGCGGGCTTGGGCATAGGTTTCTACTACATCACCAAAGGCCGACAGGTTGGACTTGATGGTGTTGGAGAAATTGTCGTTCTCACGGCGCAGTTTTTGCGACGCCATAGTGAAGGCCTCGGTCGTCACTGTGCCGCGATCCCCGATTTTGCCCATTTGATCTTGTAGCGCTTCGCTTTGGGCGGTGATATCGCCGGTGACGCTCTCCGCCGTTTGTTTCAGACCCTGAGTTGTTTCTTGCATCTGCTGCGCGGCGTCATGCAGCATTCCCGCACTCAGGCTGGTGGCATCAGACAGGGTTTGGCGCTGAATATTGATTTGTTCGTCTACCGCGATCAGGCGGCGTTTTGTGTCATCCAATACTTGACCAAGGTTTTCATTGCGCTTGTCCATGACCGCACCAGCGGCTTCCAACTTATTGGTGGCATCGTCGGCGGCGGTTGCGATGAGCTGCGCTTGGTCGGACAGTTGTGCGGTCATCAGTTTGACGCGCTCGACATTCTCATCCCCGGCATTCCCGATCAGTTCCGCCTGTGCTTCAAGGCCTTGGCGCAGCGCCTGTAATTGACCAAGGGTTTCGCTGGCCGCATCTTTGGCCTTGTCCCTAAGGCCAGCGGATAGCGCCTCAATTTGCTCGGCAGCGCGCTGCACATGGCCAATCGCCAACTCGGCTGAGGCCTTGGCTGTGGATTCAGCCGCTGATGATGACGCGGCGATAGAACGTCCAGCTTCGACAAAAATATGTTCTGCCCTGTCAAGCGTTTCGCTGGCGACTTTTTCCATGCTCTGCGCTTGGCGTTCAAACTCATCGCCGGCTTGTGCCGCTTGTGCCAATGCGCCCGTGGAGGCGTTCGAGAGGGCCTCTGTCTGACGGACGATCGTTGCTTCAAAATCGCTGGCATGTTGCGCCGCATCTTCTGCGGCGGACGCCATATTGCCGGCCTGCTCATTGACAGACTTGGCAACCGTTATGGCGCGCTCTTCCAGCCGCTCTATCTCGCGCGCCAGATTGCCTGTTCGGCCCATGATGGCTTCAAAGGCTTCTTCCATTTGGTTACGAACATCACGAGAGGTCGCTGCGATCTCCTGCTTTTGGCGATCAAGTGCGTCACCAATATTTTTAAGGATATCTTCGGTGTCGCCAGCAGTCAGACGCATTGCCCCCAGATGGTCGCCCATGTGTTGGCCCGCTTTTTCGGCTTCTTCTTTGGCGTGAAGGGTTGCTTCTTCGACGGCAGAGGTGAGGCCTTCCATATCGGATTCAATCTTGGCAATTTGTTTGTCCAGATCTTGGGCATATTTCTCCATCGCTAGGCGTTCGCGCTTCAGCATATCCTTGAAGCTGGCCGCCTTGGCCTCTGCATCGGTGGTGGCATTAAACAGGTTATTTACCTGTTCTTGAAAACGCCCCTCAAGGTTTTGAATACGATTTTCGGCGATCTCAGAGGCGGCCTCGATAAGGTGAACCTGTTTATCAATATTGGCCGCAATGCCAGACAGGCGTTTCTCGGCGCGATCAATAGGGGCAAGGGTTTCATTCATGCCCTGGGCAATTTCGACCCGGCGTTCCAGTAAGGGATCGGTACGTTGATACACCAGCGCCACCAACCAGAAAACAACAATGGGCGAGGTCAGCCCGGCAGCATAAAGTGCAATATCACCAATGCTAATATCAGCGGTGCCGCTGAGCAGGCCTTGTTGGCCTGCCAGCCAAAAAATTGCCGCGATCCATAATAGTGAGAGCGTTCCCGCGAAATAAACGGGCCAAAGACGGCGCGACGTCATGACCCGCACAGTGGATTGACGTGAATTTGCCTTGCCCTGAGGAGCAGATGAGCCGGTATCTTCGCCCCGGTCTATTGCACCGGTTTCGAAATCGATCTTTTCTTTACTCATGTTTTCCTCATTTTCATTCTAGGTCAGTCGTGTTCAATCTAGGGCGGCATATGCAGTTCTTTATGACCCTCTAGCAGGCCGAATAGGTTGCGCAGAACGTATCACTTTTGCGCCTTTGTTCTTTAAGGTCAATGAATTAAGCGGGGTAATGGTTAAAAAAATGATTAAAAACATGCGTTTACAACGTGTTTTTTTACCATTTTCTAACCAGTGCGGGCTTAGTCTGGTGGGTAGGGAATGGGAATCGGCAGAATCAAAGCGTTTTGCCGCACGGAAGATGCAGTTAAGTGAATGGGGATGATCATGGCATCGTCGGTAAAAGGGAGGTCTGCGGGGGATAAGCTTTCTGGTAAGTTGAAGACAGCGCCGACCCCGGCACAGAAGAGATATTTGAAGCTGGCAGAAGGTCAACCTGGTGGGAAGTTGCCACTGTTCGATGACCGTGGCCAACGAATTTCTCCGCGCACCATTCGTGCGTGTGTGGATGCGGGCTGGGCAGAGCCTTGGGCGCGCAATCCAATTGAGCCTAACTGGTTGGTGTGCAAGCTGACACAGGAGGGGGCTCGTCTGGTGCAATCAGACCGATCATCATCGCCCCGCAAGGTGGACCCACAAAGTGTGAATATGCAGGAAGTGGCCAGAGAATAATGACATCGCACCTTGATCCGATAAATCTAAGCGAAGCTTCAGATCATTTAAATTTGGCGCATTTGGACGATATGACGGGTGGTGATAATCATCTGCGAGCAGATATCCTTGGTTTTTTCTCAGAAAATGCAGGTCATTATATTGCGGAGTTGAGCCTTCTGGCGAAGGCATCCCCGCCGTGCGCGGATGCCTTCCGCGCTATGGCGCATAAGCTGAAGGGGGCTGCACGTGCTATTGGTGCTTATAAGATTTCTGGTTTGGCGCAAAAATGTGAAGATATGAGTGATGCGCCCAATACGGAAAAGCAGGCTGCTGTGCTGGAATTGCAGCAAATGCTATCGGCAATTGACCATATCGCAGCTGGTTTTTCGGCCAGTGAGTAGCTCTGTTCTCTTTTGATAAAGGCTTTAGGCACAAATTTCGGGGCTAAATCTTATTTGCGGGTTGCTGAGGCAAATATAACTATGCACTATGCGATTGAATTCGTTTGATTTTAGAGACCCCTTGTCTGGGGCGGTGTTAAGGTAAATTTATGTCGGACTATGATCTAGAGCGATTAACAGTATTATTGGTTGAAGATAGCCATTTTATCCGGTCGCTTTTAACCAATTCGCTCAAAATTCTGGGCGTTGGCAAGGTGGTGACGGTCGAACATGGTGGCGAGGCAATCGATTTTTTAAAGCTCGTGCATGAGGACCCCATGAAGGCAGGTGTGATGGGCGTGGATATTATCATGTCCAATTGGCAGATGTCGCCCGTCGATGGCATGTTGTTGTTGCGTTGGGTGCGGCGTCACAAAGATAGCCCAGACCGTTTTATCCCCTTCATTATGATTTCAGCCTTTTCCAGCAAGGCCCGTGTGCATCAGGCCCGCGACATGGGGGTAAGCGAGTTTTTGACCAAGCCATTCACCATCAAATCGGTTTGCGATAAAGTGCTGCTCACCATTGAAAGCCAGCGCCAATTCATCCACACCGGAAGTTATTTCGGGCCAGATCGGCGGCGTCAGAATATCGAAACCCGACAGGAAGATCGACGTAAATTAAAAGAGGGTTCCCCGGGCGTGGAGGTTGTACGTGGTTGATAAAGTCAAAACGGTCGTCAGAATTTATAAGTTTCGCAATCGCCTGCGTGAAAAATGTGCGGGGCTTGGCGTTGAACACGCGCAGATTTCTGAAGAGGCCCTCGCGCTTGCCGAGGCGGCCCTGTCCGAGATGGCCGAGGATTACCCCGATTGGGTCTCTAAGGAGATTGATAAGCTGGCTGAATATCAGCGCCGCTGTATTGACACACCAGAGGAGCGCCGGGATTATTTCATCAAAATTGGTGAAACTGCTCACGATATGAAGGGGCAGGGCGGCACATTCGGTTACCCCTTGATCACCGCATTCGCGGATTCGCTGTATAAATTTGCTGATGAGAAAGGGCAGATGAGCGACCATGATGTGGAGTTGATCAAAAGTCATGTCGATGCTATGCGCGCGGTCATCCGCGGGCGCGTGTCGGGCGATGGCGGCGAGATCGGCGAACAGTTGAAGGCAACCTTGGAACAGGCGATCGCCAAAAAAGCAAAGCGTTAGGTCATTTCGCGGCGTTCTCGGCGCCGGTAGATACAGCTTGATCTCTTTTTCCCCAAATCGCCCCAATCTGGGCGCTATCCCAATGTCTATGCGGGTTTTCACCATTTTCCTGCAAAGCTGTTCCCATAAATGTTTATTTTTTGTTCTCTTTTCTATTGACCTTGCGGCTTGATTTGTATAGAACAAAGCAAGAACACATAGCGTGTCATTCCTTTCCCTATTCCACAGCGGCCCCGTTTCGCAGGGGCCCTGCCACAGGGGGGCGATGGATGTTTTTCAGGCAATGGACATAATAAAAGGACGAAGCGTTGTGGCCCCTACAGGTGGTGACATAAGGACGAATCCCTCTCTGCCAAGGGGTGGGGTGCAAATGACCCCACAAAAGGCTGAGGTCGAGGAATGGGCTCCCGATCTGCCTGTTTGGACCCTAGGTGCAGATGGTGTGGATGAATGTTTGCCGAACGGCGCATTGACCATCTCTGCATTACATGAAATCAGCCCCATGCGCCCATTGGACGCGCCTGCGGCCATGGGGTTTATCGTTGCTTTGCTGGTGCGTTTACAGCGTGGCTTACGCCGCAGTGGTCGCAAACATATTTTATGGTGTAGCCGCGGTTTTGAAACACGGGAATTTGGCGCGCTTTACGGCCCCGGATTGCAGCAACTGGGGCTGGACCCGTCTTTGTTGCGCATTGTCCGGGTGGAACGGGACGATGATGTCTTGTGGGCCATGGAAGAAGGTCTTGGCTGTTCTGGGCTTGCTGGCGTGGTGGGCGAGGTGGCTGATGCGTCCCTGACGGCAACGCGGCGGCTTTTGCTGGCGGCGGGTAAAAGCGGTGTGCCGGGGATATTATTGCGCTCCAGCGGCCCTATGGCACCCAGCGCAGCCTATAGCCGCTGGCGGGTGGGGATGGCACCGTCATTGTCTCCTCATTCAGATGATTTGCGCGCAGAAACAGATAACAGGGCATTTTTCCCGTCATGGCAGGTGGAACTGGCCCGCCAACGTTTTGGCAGTCAGCGGCTTGATGGTCTCGGCGGGCAACAGATGAAATGGAACATGGTGTGGAATTATGAAAAGAATTGTTTTCATATGGCTGAAACGTTGGCCGCTCAACAGTGCGCGGTTGCCTAGTCAGGCGGCGCAGCCCTTCGGCCTCAATGTGGCCGGTTCGCACGGCCTGCGCTTGGCGGCGGTCTCCCCGGCGGCTGAAGCCGCAGGGATCACTGTTGGTATGTCCTTGGCGGATGCGCGCGCCATTTGCCCTGATTTAAAGAGCCAGCCGTTAGAACCTGAAAAAAGCCTGAAGGCCCTGCGCCAATTGGCGCGTTGGGCGGGCCGCTATACGCCGTGGGTTAATGTGCATCATATCGCACCATCCGCAACAGGCGAGGGCGCAGAATATGGTCTGCAACTGGATATTACTGGCTGTGCCCATCTGTTTGCACATTCACGGGGCGAAGATGGCGAGCCAGCTATGTTGCTTGATATCTCGGAACGATTGGAAGCATCGGGGATTGAACATGCCATCGGTCTTGGCGATACGCTGGGCGCGGCGATCGCTGTGGCGCGGTTTGCCGGACCTATTCATATTATTCCCCATGACCCCCATGGGGATGAAACACGTCGTGCATTGTCATCCTTGCCTGTGGACTCTTTGCGGCTTGATGCAAAAACATGCCAGACCTTATGCCGATTGGGTCTGAATAGTGTGGGGGCCTTGCTGCGATTGCCACGGGTTGCTTTGGCGCGGCGGTTTCCGGTGTCGAAAGATGGGCGGGACATGGGAGGTCAGGACATGGGAGGCGCTGTTTTACGGCGTTTGGATCAGGCCTTTGGTCGCATCCGTGAACCGATTGAGCCTATAATGCCCGTGCCACCTTTGCGCGCGCGAATGAATTTCGCCGAGCCTGTTGTTGAAACAGATGCGCTTGTTTTGGCGCTTGATGGACTGGTTGCGGATCTGTGTCGGGGGCTAGGCCGGATGAATAAAAAAATGCGCCGTATGAGCCTGTGGCTGTACCGTGCCGATGGGGCTGTACACAGAATTTCTGCCGGAATTGTTGCCGCCAGCCGCGATGAAGCGCATTTGCTACGGCTATTGTCGGAACGTGTTAAGCAGATAGATATTCAAGAGAACAGCGGCGATTTTGGTATCGAGTTGTTGATCCTGTCTGCGGACCGTGTTGAAGAGGACACCGCCAGCCAACCCACGTTGGTGCAGGCCCCAGCGTCCATTGATTTTGATAAGGAGATTGCGCGCCTGATGGATCGGTTGAAGGGGCGGTTTCATGCCAGTGCGGGGGATGATTACGGGGCAGGTCGTACGCCGCATTCGCTCACTCCTCAGGCGAGCCACCGCCCGGAACGTGCGCAGTTGTCTCTGCCGGTTCGTACGTGCGCGGCCAATGATAGATGGGGTGCATCCCCCGGTGCGGATCGCCAAACACCGATACGCCCATTCCGCTTGTTACCGCGCCCGGAACGGGTGCAGATACCCGATAATATCAGCGCAGATGATCAGCGCGGTGATGGACCGCCCCTGCGCTTTCTCTGGCGGCATCAGAATGTGGTTATTCGCCGCGCCGAAGGGCCAGAGCGCATCAGTCCAGAATGGTGGCCAGATGCACAAGATGATGCACGAAGGATGGATCAAGAAGGCGGCCCATCCAGTCGGGACTTACGGGATTATTACCGGCTGGAGGCTGAAAACGGCCAGCGTTTCTGGCTCTATTATTCGACGCCGCCAAAAGATGAAGCTGATGTCTGGCCGCCCAAATCGAACTGGTACCTGCATGGCATTTTCGCCTGAACGGGCGCGCGTTTATCATGCATTATGCCACACTGCCATATGCCGAGCTTCAGGCGATCAGTAATTTCTCCTTTCTTGAAGGGGCCAGCCATCCGGCAGAACTGATCGCGCAGGCAAAGGCGCTGGGGCTATCGGCAATTGGCATTGCCGATAAGAATACGCTGGCAGGCGTGGTCCGGGCGCACCGGGCTGCAAAAGACCAAGGCGTGCGATTTCTGGTTGGCGCGCGGCTTGATCTGGCCGATGGGCCTTCGTTTTTGTGTTACCCCAAAGACCGCGCTGCTTATGGCCGTTTATCCAGCCTTTTGAGCATGGGGCAACGCCGTGCGGACAAGGGCAACTGCAGACTTTATCTGGCCGACCTGTTTCATCATGCGCGCGGGCAGGTATTGGTTATCCTGCCCCCAGAGGAGGGGGCAACACCGCAGTTTGAACATATTTTGATGGACCTTGTTGCGCGTCATGGTGCGGATGCTTATTTGGCACTCTCTCATAGGAAGCGTGGCGGGGATGCACGGCGGATCGCCATGTTTGCGGCGATGGGGCGGAGGCACGGCATTAAGTTGCTGGTGAGCAATGATGTGATCATGCATATCCCGGCCCGCAAGCCCGTGCAGGATGTTTTGCGCTGCATTGGTGCGGGGGTGAAAATCGCCGATGCAGGGTATTTGTTAGAGGCTAACGCCGAACGTCATATCAAATCACCGCGGCAGATGGCTGCCCTGTTTCATGGTGTGTTTGAAGGCTGGGACGCGGCCGTCGCCAACACACAGGAGGTGGTGGATAAATGCCGGTTTTCATTAGATGAGCTGCGTTATAATTACCCCGGCGAGCCAGTCCCAGAGGGGGAGACCCCACAAGGCTGGTTGGAAAAGATAAGCCGTAATGGCTTGCATCAGCGGTTTCCAGACGGTGCCCCAGAAAAAATCACAGCCACGCTGGAGCGAGAGTTGGCACTGGTCAGGCAATTAAACTATGCCCATTATTTCTTGAGCGTGCATGACATCGTACAGTTCGCCCGTGGTCGGGGCATCCTGTGTCAGGGGCGCGGTTCGGCGGCAAATTCAGTTATTTGTTATGCGCTTGGTATCACCGCGGTCAATCCGACCGAGGTAGACGTGCTGTTTGAACGCTTCATTTCTGCCGAGCGGGATGAGCCGCCCGATATTGATGTGGATTTTGAACATGAGCGCCGCGAAGAAGTGATCCAATATATCTATGCCCGTTATGGGCGCCACCGCGCGGCCTTGGCGGCAACGGTGATCACCTACCGCGCCCGCAGTGCCGTGCGCGACGTGGGTAAGGTGATGGGGCTATCCGAAGACGTTCTAAGTGTTATGAGCCGCACGATTTGGGGGCAATGGTCGAAGGATTTCGGCAGTCGTAATTTTGCCGAGTCCGGACTGGACATGGCTGACAAGCGGCTGCGCCAAGTGCATTGGCTGGCGCATCAGATCATGGGTTTTCCGCGGCATTTATCACAGCATGTTGGCGGTTTTGTTCTGACACAAACCCCGCTTGATCGGGTGGTGCCTATTGGTAATGCGGCGATGGATGGACGTACGGTTATTGAATGGGACAAGGATGACTTGGATGCGCTTGGGATTCTTAAAATTGACGTTCTTGCCTTGGGCATGCTGAGTTGCATTCGAAAGTCCTTTGATCTGCTGCGCCTGCATTATGGCAAGGATCTCTCGCTGGCGCGCATCCCGCGCGATGATGGCCCCACTTATGATATGCTGTGCCGGGCGGATAGTTTGGGCGTGTTTCAGGTGGAATCGCGGGCGCAGATGAATATGCTGCCGCGCCTTCGACCGCGGTCATTTTATGACCTTGTTATTCAGGTTGCGATTGTTCGTCCCGGGCCTATTCAGGGCGATATGGTGCACCCATATCTGCGCCGCCGAAACGGCGAGGAAGAGGTTTATTTCCCCGCGCCATCCCCCGAATTTGGCCCCGCGGACGAATTGCGGGACGTGCTGGGCAAGACGCTCGGGGTGCCATTATTTCAAGAACAAGCCATGCGGGTTGCCATTGTTGCGGCGGGCTTTACGCCCGCGGAATCTGATCGCCTGCGCCGTGCTATGGCCACATTCCGGCATATGGGGACCATCAATTCCTTTCGTGACAAGCTGGTCGGCGGCATGACCGCTCGCGGCTATGACGAAGATTTTGCCCGGCGGTGTTTTCAACAGATAGAAGGTTTTGGTGAATATGGTTTTCCGGAAAGTCATGCGGCCAGCTTTGCGGGTCTGGTCTATGCGTCGAGTTGGCTTAAATGCCATTATCCAGCCGTGTTTGCCTGTGGGCTTTTGAATTCGCAACCTATGGGCTTTTACGCGCCGGCGCAGATTATTCGCAATGCCCGCGAACATGGGGTCGAAACACTGGATGTGGATATCAACCATAGCGAATGGGATAATATCCTTGTCCCCGCAAGCAGACCTGAAAAAGCAGGAACTATGGCGCTGCGTTTGGGGTTTTGCAATGTGGATAAGCTGAAAAAACTGGATGTGGCGAAGCTTTTGGGGGCGCGCACGGCAGATAACCAAATGCCCTTCCATACGGTCGAAGACCTGCGGGCACGTAGCCGCATTTCCCTGTCTGCATTGGAATTATTGGCGGCGGCTGATTGTTTTCGCTCTATTGGGTTGGATCGCCGCAGGGCCTTATGGGCGGTGCGGGCCCTGCCAGATGATGTGCCGTTGCCGTTATTTATGCATGCCGAGGCTGATGATATCCCGCCAGAGGAGGAGGCCGACCTGCCGGAAATGGCGGAGAGTGAACAGGTTATGCTCGATTATCAAACGCTGCGCTATTCCCTTAAGGCGCACCCGATGAGCTTTTTGCGGGCAAAATTGAAAGCCGAGGGGGTGCTTAATGCGCTTGATATTTTACAACAGCCCGAAGGGGCCCGCGTGCGCTATGCGGGGATTGTCCTGTGTCGTCAGCGTCCGGGAACAGCCGCAGGCGTGGTATTCATGACCCTAGAAGATGAATTTTCTATTGTTAATGCCTTGGCATGGAAAGATGTCATGGCGCGGTTTCGGCGTGCGGTCATGTCATCGCGTTTGATGTTAATTGACGGTGTGGTGCAACATGGCGACGGGGTCACACATTTAATTGCGGATGAAATCACCGATATGTCAGCCTTGCTTTTTGACCTGTTGGACGCCGGGAAAACAGCTAAACCCATGCGGCATAGCCACCCCCGTGACGTTCGCTTGGTGCCAAAATCTCGTGATTTTCATTAGCCGGGAAATGGTTGCAAATGTAACCTTTACGTTAGCGTCAATTGCTTGAGGCAGAATAAGGGTGTAATCTAAATCTTATCAACAGGAGACTCATCATGACGAAACGAGGCGGAACGACGCGTTTGCAACGATTGAGTAGTGCACTAGCTTGGAGAGGCGCGGCAATAGTTGGGGCCGCAGTTTTGGCAATTGGCTATGCGGCGACCAGTTCAGCCAATCATCATAAAGGCGCAGAAGGCCAGGATATGAGCATTTATGCTCATGCAGTTGCGTCTGAACACCGCTCCTATCAGGAAGAAGAAAGAGACCATGGGCGAAAGCCAGCCGAAATTCTCGCATTTTATGGCGTCAAGCCGGGGATGACGGTGCTTGATCTGGCGTCTGGCTCTGGCTATTACACGGTTATGTTGGCGGATATTGTTGGGGCCGATGGCAAGGTCTATGCACAGCAGTCACCACGTGCAACCAATGAACGTATTGCCGGATTGAACGAGCGGTACGGGCCGTTGGGCAATGTCGAATTACTACAGGTTGAAATGGATGCAACGGGATTGCCGGACAATAGCGTGGACCGCGTATTCTTATTTTTGCTGCATCATCATATGCATTACACAGCAGAAAGTGGCGAAGTGACGCCGGAGGAATCAAAAGCGACCTATGCTGAAATTCGGCGAATTTTGAAACCGGGTGGTATCTTTGGCCTTATTGAGCATGAAGCGGCTATGGGAATGAGTCGCCACGATTCAAATAGCTATCACCGTTCAACAGCTGTACATGCGATTGAGGACTTGACGGCGGCGGGTTTTGAATTGGTTGGGACCAGTGATGTCCTTGCCAATGCTGACGACCCGATGAATTGTATGTGGCGCAAGTGCTTAGAGGGCCGTGATGTTTCACAGCGTTATGTTCATGCGTATCGCAGCCCAGACTAAAACGATCATGCACTAAATGAAAAAGCCCCGATGAACGTCGGGGCTTTTTTGTATCGTGATGAATGATCTTCTAGTCGTTTGGTATTAAAATGACCTTGCCCTTCGACATCGTGGCTGCATAGTCATCTAAGGCAGCGGGATAGTCTTCAAAGCTATAATGACCGCGAATATCGGTTTCCAATCCGCCCGATTTGAACAGTTCTTGCAATTCTGCGGAACGGGCGAGGATTTGGTCTACACGCAACTTCATAAAGTCCTTGGTCAACCAATAGCCCTCAATCTTGGCCCCGGCGAATATCAAATTCCCGACAGGATATTGGCCACCATAAATATCTGCGGGGTCTTTGTGCAGGCGCCCATAAACAATGGCGGTGGAATTCAGCGGCATACAGGTGAGCACCAACGCCGTATCTGGCCCGCCAACACAATCGAAGAAGACGGTGGCTTCCAATTCCCGGGCCTTGGCGGCCAGTTGACGCGGAAAATCAGTGTCCGTGGTGATCAAAACATGTTCAGCGCCCAGTGCTTCCAGTCGGTCTTTCTGTTCTTGGCGGCGCACGGTGGAAATGACTGGAATACCGCGCAGTTTAGCCGCGCCGATCACCAATTTGCCCACTTGGCTCGCCGCAGCGTTCTGAATAACCGCCTTGGCACCCAGCTCTTGCGCACGGTCCAATAATCCAAAAGCGGTGAATGGATTAACGATCAAGGTTGCTGCATTGTCATTGGGAATATCCGCGACAATCGGCATACAGGCGGTGGCCTCGGTCACCACATATTGCGCCCACGCCCCGTCTTGACCACCCTTAGAGACACCCGCCGCGCACGCGACGCGCATTCCGACCAGACCTGGGCCAATGTCGCCTTCGCCGGCTTCGATCACTTCGCCCGTGGCCTCAAAACCGCCGGCCAGTCCGTATGAGGTTGGAATGCCATATTCGCCGCGAAGATAATGTAAATCAGAGGGGTTACAGCTCGCCGCAGCCACTTTAATCAGGACTTGCCCCGGGCCGGGCTTGGGAACGTCTTTTTCAACAAGTTCCACGCGCGCGGATGGCGGTGCATTGGGGTCAGTTGTTTCAATAACATTTAGGGCTTTCATCGTGCTCATAGGTTGGGTTCCTGCCTCTGAAATTGGTTGTTCGGCGCTAGAATGGAACGGCTTGACGCATGACGCAAGGCCTTATGATGTAGATTTGATAATCTGCTACAGCAATGTGTGGTCGTGCGTGGATACACTGCACATGCATTATCGAGTCACAACGCGAGAAATTTATTAGGGGATAGCATTATGAAAACCAGACTGTTGGTCTTTTTATCATTGCTTGGGGTGCTGGCTTTCGCCGGTGCAGCAAATCAAAGCAATGCACATAGTCACAAAAATATCTACAAGCACGCGCTGACCGCAGAGGGCCGGCTTGAAGCGGATCTAGACGCTGATACGCGCCGTAAACCCGATGAAGTCCTTGCCTTCTTCGGGCTGAAGCCGGGTATGACGGTGATCGATATATGGGCGGCTGGTGGTTATTACACGGATATCGCCAGTCATGTGGTCGGGCCAAAAGGCCGCGTGATCATGCACAATCATAACGCCTATAAATCGATAAGTCAGGAACAGCACGACCAAAGATTTAAGGGCGGCCGACTGAGTAACGTGACAGACTTTGTCATGGATAATGACGTGCTCGACTTTGGGGATACCCAAGCGGATATGGTGTTGATTATCCTGGGGTTCCACGACATTTACTATGTGGATGCGGATGGCAAGTGGCCCACGGTGGATGAAGCGCCGTTTTTGGACGCCGTTGTCGCGGCTATGAAGCCGGGGGCTGTGTTGGGCGTTGTTGATCATCGCGCGCCAGCGGGCAGTGGACCGGAAACTGGCAATACCACCCACCGGATCGCCCAGCAGGTTGTGGTTGATCGACTGGCAGAACACGGCTTGGTTTTGGAAGCCAGCAGCGATATTCTGGCGAATGCTGAGGATGACTTGGCCAAGAATATGTATGACCCTGCTATTCGTGGTCATACAGACCGCATGGTCTTAAAGTTCCGCAAGCCGAAATAACTTAAAGACCTAGCATCAAGGGACAAGGGAAAAAGGGCCAGCGTTTAAACTGGCCCTTTTGTTTGCATATTTAATTTAGAAATAATTGAAGCCCAGCATATTCCAGTGATAAAGTGTCAACACCAGCGCCAAGCTGACAAGAACTGCGATCGAATGTCGTAACCGCCGCCAAAATGGCCAACTATGATCCCGCCAGATGATCATCAAGCCCGGCAGGTTAATAACCATCATAAATGCCCCAAATAACGCGGCCGCCAGCGCCGCCACCAGCCAAGGACCGGGGAATGCATACATTGCTTTATACCCCAGTGCATCCAGCTTGGTCATGCCAACAGCAAAGAGAATGAAGAAGACCACCCAGGCAAGGCCCATAAAGGCACAAAGGCGCGACGAGACGCTTTCGTTCAGGCTTTCATGGATTGGCCTATTGCGTCGCAGATAAGCCCCCATAACGCAGCCTGTTGATGTGAAGGCCGCAAGTGCCAAAATCAGCTTAAACCAGCGGGCGGTTTCCAAATAATGCACCGGGCTGGCGGCGGCAGTTCCACCATCCGGCAGGAACCGGATGATGTCCCCGTCATCGTCGGCCTGAAAGGCAATGTGCCTGTAACCGTCTGCTTCGCGGAAAAGATGCGGTCCAACCTCTACCCACGCGGTTGTCTCGCCGCCACTGCTGGTGATCAGATAGCCATCGGCATCAACGCTGATTTCTGTGGTGCCATAAAACAGCATTTCCAGTTTTTCCAAACCTTCATATGTGTGGCGGTCGGTCATATATGTGCCCGCGTAAATCTTGCCACGGGTGGTAAAGTCGGCTGGCGGCGTGGGGTGCTCTTCGTTCACCGCGAAAAAACGTTCCATAAACAAGCGCGGAAACGCCCCTCGAAACGCGCCACCATTTGTGGTGTTGGTGGTGACAAAAATTCCCAGATCATGTTCTGGCACCAGTGTCATGCTGGAGCGAAAATGGCTGGTCGATCCGCCGTGGCCAAAGGCGACAATATCGCCCGGCATGGAATATTGCATAAAGCCATGGGCAAAGCCGCTGACGCCTGGGTGGCCAGTAAACAGCGTTTGTTGCATCAGGCGCGCCGTATCGTCGGCCAGAATTCGCACCCCGTCTAATTCACCATAATTCAGGTGCATCTGCATATAACGCGCCATATCCGCGGCGGTTGTTGAGCCGCCGCCAACATTGGCAATCTGGATGATATATTGAAATTCCATGTCGCGGAGTCGTCCGCCGACACGCCGCATGCCTTTTGAAAAGTTTCGGGCTAAATCAGCGGCGACTGGTTCTGGCAGGTCTGCGCGTGGGGCGTAGGGCTCGCGGAATGTGGTGTCAAACATGGCCAGTGGCCCAGTGATATGTTCTTCCACATAGCTTTGAAAGTCTTGTCCAGAGACATGCTCAATAATGGCGCCTGCAACCGCAGAGGCATAATTTGAATAGGCGATCGAAACCCCCGGTTCACGCACACGGGCAGGGCGGTATTTCTTCACATAGTCATGCAAGGATAGGATTTTTGCCTCGTCATCCATAAACAGATGCCCGGCGGCGGTATCCTCCCATCCTGCGCTATGGGTCATTAGGTGGCGAATACGAATGGGGGCGTCAAAGCCATCAGCCGCAACCTGCAATTCGCTTGGTAAATGTTCATTGACGTCATCATCAAGTGTGAGAAGACCTTGCTCATATAATTGCATCATCGCGGTCCAAGTGAAGGTTTTGGAAATGGATGCGATGCGAAACAGGGTCTGGTCGGCATTTACAGGGCGGCCATCTTCGCCGGCAATGCCATAGGCTTTCTTATAAAGAACATTACCATCTTTAATGATGACTAAGCTGATGCCGGGGATGTCATCTTCGCGCATATAAGTGGCCACAACGCCGTCCACATAAGCCTTCAGAGTGGCACCATTGGCGATGTTGGGCGTTGATGGGTCCAACGCATTTTCCAATGTATTTACATTGGGTGGGGGCAGGGGTTGGACAGTATCAGACTGCTCAATCGTGTCACTGTCGATAATCGGTTGGTTATCGACCGTTTGCTCTTGTGCTTTGGCCCCCAGCCCGGCAAAAGCTGCAATAGCAAACCCGATCAACAGATATCTCTTAAATAAAACCATATGTACGAACCTCCCCCGCTCGCCTTCTATGTTCGTTTGGCGAAAAGCCTAACGGGGAAGAGACAGTCGAGCAAGGGATGAATTCAATCCGCGGCTATCGCCGTAATTCCGAAACGGCGCGGTCAATGCCTTCGATGGTCAACGGGAACATGCGGTTTTTCATAATATCTTGCAGCATGGTAATGGAATGCGACCAATCCCAGTGTTTCTCCGGGATGGGGTTGAGCCAAATAGCTTTGGAATAGACATTGAGCAAACGCCGCATCCAAATCTCGCCCGGTTCATCATTCCAATGTTCGACGCTGCCGCCGGGATACATGATTTCATAAGGACTCATGCTGGCGTCGCCGACGATGATCACCTTATAGTCCGCCGGATAGGTGTGCAGGACATCCATCAGCGGCGTGCTTTCTTTGTGTCGGCGGGCGTTGTCTTTCCAGACCGCTTCATAGAGGCAATTGTGGAAATAGAAAAATTCCAGATGCTTAAATTCGCTCCGCGCGGCGGAAAATAACTCCTCGGTCATGCGAATATGTGGGTCCATAGAGCCGCCCACATCAAAGAATAACAGGACTTTCACCGCATTATGTTTTTCCGGCACCATTTTGATGTCCAGATAGCCTTTGCGGGCAGTCGATTGAATGGTGTCAGCTAAGTCCAACTCGTCGGCGTTGCCTTCACGCGCAAATTGGCGCAGCTTGCGCAGCGCCACTTTAATATTTCGCGTCCCCAGCTCCACACTATCGTCCAGATTTTTGAACGCGCGTTTGTCCCAAACTTTCAGGGCTTTGCCGTGGCGGCCTTTATCCTGACCTATGCGCACCCCCGCGGGGGTATAGCCATAGGCGCCGAAGGGGGACGTGCCTGCGGTGCCGATCCACTTATTGCCACCTTCGTGGCGCTCTTTTTGTTCCTGCATCCGCTTTTTCAGGGTCTCCATGATGCTGTCCCAATCACCATGTTCTTGGACCTTGGCCATTTCTTCTTCAGACAGGTACAGCTCGGCCATTTGCCGTAGCCATTCCTCGGGCACATCAAAGTCGTCGTCTTCGCCGATAAATTCTATGCCATTGAAAACATGTCCGAAAACCTGATCAAATTTATCTAGATTTTTTTCATCTTTGACGAAAGATGCGCGGGATAGGTAATAGAACTCGTCCACCTGCAAGCTTGCGACGCCTGCTTTCAAGGCCTCCATCAGACTGAGATATTCCTTGAGCGTCACCGGAACACCCGCACCGCGCAATTCATAAAAAAAGTTAGTGAACATTGGGGTTAGCGCCTGTTTGGATTAGTTGCCCGCCCGGTGTGCGAATGCCAAGCGCTCGAATAAATGAACATCCTGCTCGTTCTTCAAAAGTGCGCCATGCAGCGGTGGAATCAGCGATTTTGGATCGCGGGATTTGAGTACCTCCAGCGGCAGGTCCTCAGCCATCAAGAGTTTGAGCCAATCCAACAATTCAGACGTAGAGGGCTTTTTCTTCATGCCCGGGACATCGCGCACATCATAGAAAATCTTCAGGGCCTCGCGTACCAATTCATGCTGAATGTCGGGGTAATGCACATCGACGATAGAGCGCATGGTGTCAGGGTCGGGGAATTGGATATAGTGAAAGAAACAGCGGCGCAGAAAGGCGTCGGGGAGCTCCTTTTCATTGTTCGAGGTTATAATAACAATGGGGCGGTTCTTGGCGCGCACGGTTTCGCTGGTTTCATACACATGAAACTCCATCCGGTCCAATTCCAGCAACAGGTCGTTGGGAAATTCAATATCGGCCTTGTCAATCTCATCAATCAATAACACAGGTGTCTCGGCAGCCTCAAACGCATCCCAAAGCTTGCCGCGCTTAATATAATTGGCAATGTCCTTGACCTTTTCATCGCCTAACTGGCTATCGCGCAGGCGGGACACGGCATCATATTCATAGAGACCTTGTTGCGCCTTGGTAGTGGATTTAATGTGCCATTCAATCAGGTTCTTACCCAGCGCCTTGGCGACTTCCTCAGCCAGCACGGTTTTGCCTGTGCCCGGCTCGCCTTTAATCAGTAGGGGGCGGCCAATGGTGGCGGCGGCGTTGACCGCTACTTTCAGGTCATCCGTTGCTACATAGCGCTCGGTTCCATCAAATTTCATTATTCTCACTTTCTTATTTTGGGAATTCTTTTTTTAGTTGCTTGGCTATGCTTTGGATAACAGGTGTCCAATCTGGGTCGTTCTGGCCATTAAACGTCCGGCTATTGCCACAAATAGCTGAGTTTTCAGTTTCACCGAAGTACCACCACGGTAGCGCCTTTAACACCCACCAGACGGGCGTCCCAACGGCGTTGGCCATATGGGCAGGTGCGGTAGAAACGCCGATCACTAAATCCAGAGCTTTAATGAGTGCACAGGTGTCATCGATGTTGTTTTTTTGGTCCAGATCTTTAGGTAGGTAAATATCAACACCATATTTCTCTTTTGCTTCAGCAATTTCTTCACTGCAGTCGTCATATTGTAGGCAGACAAAAGTAACGCCCTGATTTTCAAATATCTCTGCCCAATCTTCGATTTGGGTATAGGCGAGGTCACGATATTTATTTCTCATGCCGGATCGCCAAATAATGCCGACCTTGGGTTTGTCGCTGACCTGGTCTAATTGATCTTTCCAATAATCCACGCGGTTGGGGTCGGGTATGAGGAAGCCATCGGGGTAATTAGGAATGTCTTTGACGTCTTGCCAAAGATAGCGCGGGGCCGACCCGGCTTTTATGGAATAGTCGACAGTAAAGTCGCCGTTTTGGATACCCTGTGATATTTCGGGGAACACCCGAATTTTATAACCCTCTTGGTCTGCAGTAAAACTCGTTACAGCTTTCGCACCCGGGAAGCTGCGCTCCAATAGCTTCACGAGGCGATTGTCGCAGCCAATGAAAACCTTTTTCGCTTGCTTCATAATACTGGGCAGGTTGACGGCAAAAAGGACTTCATCGCCAAGACCTTGTTCGTTGGCGACCAGGATGTTTTTGCCAGCGAGGTCTTCGCCTTGCCACGTCGGTGGAAGGTCATGAAAAAGAAGTGTGCCAGGGCGGCGCGGGTCATATCGCGCTTCATATTGTTCAAACCCCTCAACGATGTTGCCAACGGTCATGTTCAGAGTGCCCAATAGCAGCAGCGGCTCATAATGATCGGGTTTGGCTTTGTGGGCCCGCTCTGCTGTTTCGATGGCCTTTTGGTGGTCATTAAAGGCCAAATATACGTTTGCGAGGTTATTCAAGGCCATGTAGTGATCGGGGTCTAGCCGCAGGGCTTCTTCGTAAAACTCAACGGCTGCTGCGGGGCCATGTTCGACACTGACATGGCTGGCGAGAACGTTCCACATGAGAGCATTGGTCGGAAAATGAGGGATAACTTGTTGTAAAACAGAGATTGATTCCGCATGTTTATCCAATGATCCCAAAGCCGAGGCTAGATTGACATAGCCCATAGGGTCGTCGGGAAACTCGTTTGTGGAGATCCTATATATCTGCAGGGCGATGTCGTGCATTTCCATTTTGGACGCCATGTCACCCAGAATAGCAAGGATGTCTTTGGTCGGGCCGTGAACCTCCAGCGCTTTTTCCAATAATGCAATTGCGTGCGCCCTGACCCCCAGTTTGGACAACAGGAAGGCCAAAACAATCAGAATTTCCTTATCATCCGGGTGGCGGTGCCAAACTTCCATGAAATAGGGTGCTGCCTCTTCCCACTGTTCGTTGTCATAAAATTTCTGCGCTGTTTTGATCAGCTTCTTGTAAGGCATAGCTTTAAGTTTGCGTTCTGCCTTGGGTTGTTCAGGTTTAGACATATATGAAACTGCTCTTATTCAATGAGTGGAAGGTTCGGACATGATCGTAGCAAAGCAGGGCCGGAAAATAAAACCCCAATTCACAATAGCCAGATTTGCTTCAGATGCGTCTAGAAATGCGAGTGCTTGCCCATATCTTCCATGAGCGTGGGTGATACACGTCGTTGGAACCAGACCTCTATCACTGGCACGCTTATTGCTTCATTCATAATTACCTAATTAACCGAATTCAAGAGCGCACGAAAGCCTTGCATAGATCGCATGGATCGCGGCTGATAAGAATTAGGTTGATTGTGGTGGAGCCGAGTGATTGAATCGCGGTATATCAACCAGTTCAATTACTGAGCTTAAGAGAGGAAAACGTTATGGCTCTTAAACTATCGCTTAAGCCAGGCGAAAAATTCGTTGTAAATGGTGCCGTGATCGCCAACGGTGACCGCCGCGCCAGCCTAATTTTGCACAACCGCGCGTCTATTTTGCGCGAAAAAGATATTATGCAAGAGCAGGATGTGGATACGCCCGCTAAGCGGATTTATTTCCCCATCATGCTGATGTATCTGGAGCAGGGCAATACAGACGAATATTATGAAGAATTTGTCTTGCGCATGACCGAATTCATGAATGCGGTCTCGACAGCGGATGCAATCGAGCTATGTGTGGGCATTAGTAAAGATGTAATGAATAAGAATTACTATCGAGCTGTGATGAATTGCAAAAAGCTGATAAAATTCGAAGCGGAAAGGCTTTAGAATGTCCCTCGACGCCTATCAACAGACCCAGGTCAAATCGGAATCCGCTCAGGAGACCGAGTATCGCTTGTTTACCGAAGTGACGCGTTCGCTGATCGCTGCGCGAGACCGGGGCCAGAAGGATAAGGCGTATTTTGAGGCATTGGATTGGAATCGCCGTATGTGGTCGGTGTTTTCAACTGATTGTGCGGTGCCGGGAAATGGGCTGCCTGACCAACTTCGTGCCAGCATTATTTCTTTGTCTATATGGGTGTCAAAACATTCATCTTTGGTCGCCCGAGGCGAAGAAGAGATGGAACCCCTAATTGATATTAATAAAACTGTGATGGAAGGGTTGGCGCTTCAGGTTCAAGCGCGGCGCGCTCAACCCCCTGCTGCACCCGCACCGGCCCCGGCCCAAAGAAGCGGTTATGCAAATACCAACACGCCGTCAGAGCGTTCGGCCGCTCGACCGGATATCGGCGCGTCAAACTCTCCCTCAGCCGGTTTTAGCGTTCCAAGATATATCTCCGACGTTTGATCGCGAAACGGTCTCATCATCATTGCGTCTGCTTACATGCGTGGAAATTGGGTAGGAAGGTTTCTACCCGGTCGTTTTTGCCTGTGTGTTTTAATCCATAAGGCGGACTAAGCCTAGGTGTGGGCGGCACCTGCCCAAGCCTGCTAATTTTTATTTATAATTCAATATGTTATGTGACTTTCTTGGGGCGCACATACATTGCTGTGGTTTGGCACGGTCATTGCAAATACGAACGCAGGACAAAAAGTCCAGAGCAAAATGCTCGATAGTTAAATCCAGAAAGGAATAAAAAATGAGTTTTTCTGTAAATACAAATGCGGGCGCATTGGCGGCGCTACAAAACTTGAACAAGACAACGAAAATGCTGAACGTAACGCAGGCTCGTGTCAATACTGGTTTGAAAGTGGCGTCGGCCAAAGACAATGCAGCGGTGTATAACATTGCTCAGGGTCTTCGTGGCGACCTTGGTGGTTTGAATTCAGTGAAAGCGTCCATCGACCGTGCTGTTTCAACGCTAGACGTTGCAATCGCGGCCGGTGAAGCGGTTTCGGACTTGCTGATTCAACTGAAAGAAAAAGCTGTTGCTGCGAAAGACGCTGGTCTTGATGCTGATAGCCGTACCGCGCTGAACGACGAATATAAAGAACTGCGTAATCAGATCACGACGATTGTGGATAACGCAGAATTTAACGGCGTCAATGCGGTAAATGGTAGCAGTGATATTACGGCCATCCTTAATGCGGATGCGAGCAGTGCTATTACGATTGCCGCTCAGAACTTGTCGCTGGGTGGCGGCAAGGTGACCATCGCTGCGGCCTCGTCTATCGGCTCGGCTGCTGTGGCATCGTCTCAACTGGCCTTGATCGAGGCCTCCATCGGTAACGTTGGGACGTCTTTGTCAAAGTTTGGTTCGGGCGCTGCTCGTTTGGCACTGCAGAAGACCTTTGTGAACAAGCTGTCTGATGCCATTGAAGTTGGTATCGGCAATCTTGTGGATGCTGATCTGGCACGCGAAAGCGCGTCGTTGCAGGCTCTGCAAGTGCGTCAACAGCTGGGTCTTCAGGCTTTGTCAATTGCAAACCAAGCACCACAGTCAGTGCTCTCATTGTTCCAGTAATTCATTTGTAATGATTTTAAGGCCAGCCCCGCGGGGCTGGTCTTTTTTATTTTACTCGGCAGTATTTACCTAGTATAATTGCGTTATGTAGGTAAAAAATGCCGAGTAGGTAAAAATTACCTATTATTTGAGGGTGCAGCGGGTTCGAACAGTTTTTAAATAAATTTCGCAATTACAATGCACTAGGTATTATTTTCCACCTCTAGGTAATTTTGGCATGGTCATTGCAGGGTACGCCATCGGATAAGAATATCCACAGAGCAAAATGCTCGTTTAATATCCAGAAAGGAACGCCAAAATGGCATTTTCAGTAAATACGAACGCGGGTGCGCTTACAGCCCTGCAAAATCTCAATAAAACCACAGACATGCTGAATATCGTTCAGAACCGTATTAATACGGGTTTGAAGGTTGCGTCTGCGAAAGATAATGCGGCAGTGTTTAACATTGCCCAGGGTCTTCGTGGCGATCTTGGTGGCTTGAACTCAGTTAAATCATCCATCGACCGCGCGGTTTCAACGCTTGACGTTGCGATTGCCGCCGGTGAAGCGGTTTCTGACCTGCTGATCCAACTGAAAGAAAAAGCTGTTGCTGCGAAAGACTCCGGTCTTGATGCGGATAGCCGGACTGCACTGAACGACGAATATAAAGAGCTGCGTAATCAGATCACGACGATTGTGGATAACGCAGAATTTAACGGCGTGAATGCAGTGAAATCCGGTGGTAGCTCAATCACAGCTATCTTGAATTCGGATGGTAGCAGCACGATCACCATCGCGGCTCAGGATTTGTCACTTGGCGGCGGTAATGTAACCATCGCTGCGGCGTCTTCAATTGGTACGGCTACGGCGGCAGGTACTCAGTTGACCGCGATTGAAACGTCCATCAGCAATGTTGGGACGTCGCTGTCCAAGTTTGGTTCGGGTTCTGCTCGCCTTGAACTGCAAAAAACCTTCGTGAACAAATTGTCTGATGCCATTGAAGTTGGTATTGGTAACCTTGTTGATGCCGATCTGGCGCGTGAAAGTGCGTCGTTGCAAGCATTGCAGGTACGACAACAGTTGGGTCTTCAGGCTCTGTCCATCGCCAATCAGGCGCCGGGTACAGTCTTGTCGCTGTTCCAGTAATAGGAAACGGGGCAGGGTATATTGCCTTGCCCCCCTAAACTGGGTTAAACTGGGATCAGTCATTCGAGATTTATGGTTAGATGGTTGGAATAGAGCAAAATATCACTTCTTTGGTCAAGGTGACCAATACCGGGCCTGCTGCGGAACGTCGTAGTACGCAATCGGGGGAAGCCAATGAATCTGCGCGCGTTAATAAGCCCGCGGCAACAGCGGCGAGCTCTGTCGGTAGCATCACCGAGGCTGCAGCGGAGAAACGGGCTCAAGATAAGAAGGACCAAAAGTCCGACTTGTCGCGCCAGCTTGATCAACCATTGGATAAAGCAGCTGAAGTTTTGCAATCATTTCTTCCAGATGTGAATACCAACGTAAAATTGAGAATTGGTCAGGACGAAGGCACTGGGCGCTTTGTTTATCAAGGAATCGATAAAATTTCTGGGGAGGTTGTGAATCAATTCCCCCCGGAAGAGGTGTTGAGGTTCTTGAAAAGCTCCAGAGAGATTGAAGGTCTTATTCTTGACACTGAAACTTGATGGTTGAACTGCATTAAATGCGTTTAAAGTTCGATTGTCGAGAAACGGGGTACTGATCCCGTCAAATGACTAAACTAACGAGTAACTAAGTGGGGCAAAAGGCCTCAGAAGCAAAATGCTTCTTTAATATCCAGAAAGGAACGCCAAAATGGCATTTTCAGTAAATACGAATGCGGGTGCGCTTACAGCCCTGCAAAACCTTAATAAAACCACAGACATGCTGAATACCGTTCAGAACCGTATTAATACGGGTTTGAAGGTTGCGTCTGCGAAAGATAATGCGGCGGTGTTTAACATTGCCCAGGGTCTTCGTGGCGATCTTGGTGGCTTGAACTCAGTTAAATCATCCATTGACCGTGCGGTTTCAACACTTGATGTTGCGATTGCCGCCGGTGAAGCGGTTTCTGACTTGCTGATCCAACTCAAAGAAAAAGCTGTTGCTGCGAAAGACGCAGGTCTTGATGCGGACAGCCGGACTGCACTGAACGACGAATATAAAGAGCTGCGTAATCAGATCACCACGATTGTCGATAACGCAGAATTTAACGGCGTGAATGCAGTGAAAGCCAGCGGTAGCTCAATCACAGCTATCTTGAATTCGGATGGTAGCAGCACGATCACCATCGCGGCTCAGGCGCTTAACCTGGGTGGTGCGAATGTGACCATTGCTGCGGCTTCATCCATTGGGTCTGCTGCGGCAGCTTCAACTCAGCTGGCTTTGATCGAATCGTCCATCAGCAATGTTGGGACGTCGCTGTCCAAGTTTGGTTCGGGTTCTGCTCGTCTTGAACTGCAAAAAACCTTCGTGGGCAAACTGTCTGATGCCATTGAAGTTGGTATTGGTAACCTTGTTGATGCCGATCTGGCGCGTGAAAGTGCGTCGTTGCAAGCATTGCAGGTACGACAACAGTTGGGTCTTCAGGCTCTGTCCATCGCCAATCAGGCGCCGGGCACAGTCTTGTCACTGTTCCGTTAATACATGGCTCTTGGGGTGGGGCTTTCGGGCCTCACCCTACCGCCGGCCAAATGATGAAGCCGCGGTTGAGCCAAAATGAGATAAGGAGTTAAAAGGACCAAGCCGATGAACGATATAAATCAACATATCGTCTCTTTGACACCAGTCGCAGCCCGTAGTGCGGGCAAGCGTGTGGACGGCTCTGTGTCTTTTCAGTCAGGGAAGCCAGTCGCTCTTCCGCCTCCTGCGAAGGAGAAAGAGGATGCAACTCGTGAATTTGAAAAAAAGCAAGTCGACCTTGAAGCGGTCGCTCGCGAATTGGACAAATTTATTCCTGATGCACAGTCTAATACGAAGCTCCGTATCGACAAAGACGAGAGTACTGGGAGGTTCGTCTATAAAGGCGTTAATCCCGACACCGGAGAGGTCGTCAGACAATTTCCGGCGGAAGATGTACTGGCGGTTATCCGTAGCTACCGAAATGTAGCAGGTCTTGTTGTAGACGGAGAGGTGTAGAAAAGACTTCGGTCGTGGATGCATGATCGACTGGGTTAGTGGGACATATAGCTAGGTTTGCTCTTTGACAGAAGGGGCAAACACAGGAGAATTACGCCCGTATTTTACAGAATACGCACCTCTAACGCCCTCCCTTGTGAGGGCGTTTTTTTATCTATACGGCTAAAGGTTTATTCGCGCCACTGGCTGCTGTCTGTAAGCTCGATACCGATAGAGAAATTGAGGGGCAGCAATTCTAACGCCTCTTTACACATGTCCTGTTTCGCTGTGTCGTCCATTTCTCTGAGACTCAGCGAGGCGCGGAAAAAATAACTATCCCGAATTTTCTGGCTTTGGATCAGACCGAGACTGGCACCTTGTGTGCGGGGCATTGTGATAATCACTTGGCGCTCCTTATCGCCCATCACCAAGCGCCCTTTTGTCATACCCATACCAAAACCCGCAGAAATCAATGATGACATGGGCGCTCCGTGGTCAAAACTCTGGCCGTCAACATCGTGACGGTCCGCATAAAACCAGCCATTGTGGGAGGCAAAGAATAAACTGTCCCAATCGAAAATGTCGGCATTTACCGTGACATGCCCTAATCGCAGACTGCCAGCCTCCATAAACGGTTGGGGTAGTTCGTAATGGATGAGAATTTGTGGATTCCCAGGCTGAACCTCAATGGTCTTTTTTATGGTGCCTGACGGCGTGGAAATATCAGCGCGCAGGAATAGAGCCCCCGTCGCCGCATTTTCGCTTACTGTGGGTTCAACTCGGCACAGGTCGGTAATTTTCGAATGTAGTGGTTTGTCGTAGGTAAGGTGGCCGCTATAAAAGTCAGCGCCCCAAGAAATATCGTCAAAATAGCCATGATGCAATGTGCCAACCCAGAAATCCCGATTGGCAATGTCCTCCCATTTCTCAGAATCACTTTTGGTTGGAGAGAAACGATCGATGGCTAGTCCGCGCGCGGTATTCAGCCGCAGCGCCATATGCTCGCCAGTGATGGTAAGAAAGCGTCCATGGCTACTGACCTTAAATAAACTCGGCGTTTCGGTGTTGTGGGTTGGCGGGGCGATTGGTTTACCCACAGGCAGCCCGCGCACCAGCTCATCGAGCCGGGAAATATATGTATCCCAACGCTTTTGGGTGATATGCGTGCGGAAATCGCTCCCCCATAAATAACAAAGTTCCCGCCATTTTTCGGGGCCCGGCCCGGTGGAGGCATAGTGGCTATAAATTCGATGACAGGCGGTGTTGATGGCAATGTCACCGCGGCCTGTTACGGCCCAGCGGGCAATATTGTATTTGCGCTGTTTTTTGACGGTAATGGGCGATGCCGCCGTTACCACGCGCAGGGCCTCGTCATTTCGTTCTGGGGGATGTTGCGCGAGAACCTCTGAGGGTAAGGCGAACTGGTATTTGTCATCGGCCTGAAGCGCGTTCCATAGTTCGCCAAGGCGTTCCCATTCGCCGATGCCCGCTTGGCTGGCCTCGTCGGCAAAGCGGCCAGGCCGGAAGTCAAAGGTTTCCGCGTCGCTGCCATAGATGCACAGCGCCTTGGCACCGCGTGCCGCTATTATTTCCAACCAATGGGTATATTCTTCACGGGAAAGTTCGCCGTGGCAGTAGCGCTGCATTTTTTGAAACGCTATGGCGTCACTCCACAGGACTTTGGTCTGGTCACCACGATGGTTGACGATGGTTTGCGGACGGTCGCCAGTTTCAGCGGGCCAGTCTGGATTGTGCGAGGCTGAATCTGCCCAGTCGATAACAATGGCCTCATAATCTGCATCATTATAGTGGGAAATCAGGCCCGGCGCGAACACCTGTTCATTGGTGAGTGCGATGCGGGGACGGGTATTTAAAAGCCTGTAATAGACGTCTTGGCCAAAGCCAAGGTTCATCTTCATAATGCGCGGCGGGACCAATGGCCCGATGATTTGTGCATAGCCACTGCCGACAAATTCAACCTTTTTAGCCTTGATTAATGCGCGAAGTTCGATAATCCAGTTTGGGTCGATCTTGTTGATTTCTTCAAGGGTATATCCAGTCGCCTCCAGCCCGATTGGAATGTTGCGTTCGCTGGCCAAGCGCAGCAAGGGCCAATAGCAGTTCGTCACGATTTCCGGGCGCTGTTCTTCTTCGACAGAGGAAAACGCGAGGTTTAAATGAAATATGGAATAGAGCTGGATCAGGTCTTTTCTACCTTAAAATGGATGGAATTGGCCGCGTTGCAGGCGCGGTCCCGCGCTTGTTCCCACGACGCGCCCTCACAAAATACAACACCTGCACGGGCTCCGTGATTATCGATCGTAGGCTGAATATCACCGGGCTGACGGAAAATATCAAGCATCCAGACATAATCTTTCGATCTTAGGTCTTCCACCCCAGTAATATCGGTGATGCGCCCCGTGGAGGGGAATAAATAGCGCACACCCAAATAACGAATGGGGTTTTTCTTCAGGTCTTTGGCGTCTACACGATGGCCCAAGCTGAGATCTATCAATGCGCCGACAATATCCACATCATAGGTCATAGGAATATGATGCGTTGCCAAATAGTTCCCCGACAATCGACCTGCCAGCTCTATGACCATGGGGTTTCCATCAAGGTCAACCACAATATCCGCCTTAACCGAGCCCCAATCACTGCCGAGTGCAGCGGCTGCACGGCTGATCAGCGCATCTATTTCGGTGCGCAGTTGCGCGTCACATTGGCTGGGAATGACGCCGCCGTCTTCGATGATAAAGGGCTTGGTCTGAGTTAGGTTGTCATAATTTCGATCGGCGTAAGCGATGCCAATGTATTTTCCATCCACGAATAGCCCTTCGACGCTGAGCTGGGGACCTTGAATAAATCGTTCCAAGATCAACAAGCCATTGTCGCCAGCGGCGCGCGCATGCTCGTAAGCCCAGTCGAGGTCTGTGTCCTGTTCCAGATACAAGACCCCGCGTGCCCCGCGCCCATCAGAGGGCTTCAAAATCAAAGGAAACTCGGCTTGGGTTAATGCCTCGGTGAGCGCAGCCCGGTCGGCAATGGGCCAATAATCCGGCGTTGCCACGCCCTTGGCCCTAAAGGCATGTTTCATCTTCACTTTGTGGGCGAATAATTTGGCGCTGGCGGGCGGAATGCCGGGTAGGCCAAGCTCTGCAGCAATCCTTGCCACCGTATAGGGCACATCGTTGGCAATGGTCATAACACCATCAATAGGATGGATTTTAGCAAATTCTTTGACTACGCGGACGCTCTCTTCAGCGTCTCGGGTACTGGCAATCAGGGCATGGTCGGCGAACGCCAGTGCTGGCGCATCGGCGGCCATATCGGTACCAATGACGGTTAACCCCTTGCTTTTTGCAAGCTGATAGGCAGGGATTTGTTCTCGGCCCGCACCAATGATCAAAAGTGTTTTTGAGTGTTGCATGCTTTTTTGTCGCCTTACCCGATAAATCTTTACATTTGGCGTGGTCTTTGCAAGACACGGGCCAAGGATAGCTAATTTATTAACATTATCAGTCCATTATGTGCCGATAATTTAAGCTTAACATTGCGAAAGGGTATCAAAGCGTGACTGCACAGCAAAAAAATCAGGTAAATTCGGCGGAAATCGTTGAGTCCGGGGCGACTTTGGTCAAAGAAATCATGATGCCTGAATACGTGCGTGGGCTTGATCGGCATGATTTGCCGCGTTTTTGCGATGAAGTTCGCGCCGCGCTTATTGAGATTGTGTCCAAAACTGGCGGTCATATAGGTGTGAACCTCGGCGTGGTGGAATTGACCGTGGCTCTTTATCATGTCTTTGATTTCGACCATGACGCGCTGGTGTGGGATATTGGACATCAGATTTATATTCAGAAAATGCTGACCGGGCGCCTACCAAACCTGCGCGAAATTCGTGTGAATGGTGGCTCGCCGGGATATGCATTCCGCGATGAAAGTCATTATGACCGTGTGACATCCAGTCATGCTGGCGCCGCGTTATCACTGGCAGTTGGGACAATGATCGCGAACCGGTTGGACGGCAATGATGACATCTCAATCGGCGTGGTTGGTGATGGGGCAATCATTGAAGGGTCGTCACAGGAAGCGCTTAATCACATGGGTGTGGAAAAGGGCCGCATGCTCGCCATTTTGAATGACAATGAAATGGCACTGGATAACAATTTCGGCGGCTTGCATGAATATTTCAAAACCCGTCAGATGGGGGCTGATACGCCGGAAACATTCTTTGCATCGCTGGGTATTTCCTATTCCGGGCCGATTGATGGTCATGACGTTTTAGGTCTGGTGGATGTATTTACGGATTATAAAAACAATCTGGACCAGCCAACCGTGCTGCATATTAAAACCGTCAAGGGCAAGGGCTTGGAAGACATGGCCGATCGCAGCCCGGTGCGTATTCACTGGAATTTCCCGTTTGACACCTCGACCTTGGAAAACACCGAAGAACCAAAGTCTCCCTCATACGCGGGGGCTTTTTCTGCGGCTCTTGGAGAGATTCTCGAAAATGATCCCAAGGCCTATGTGGTCACCCCCGCGACCCTGCAAAATACAGGCATTTTTGGCCTGCGAGAGCGCTTCCCGGACCGGGTTCTTGATGTGGGCATGGCGGAACAGCACGCAGTGACTGTGGCCTGTGGTTTGGCGCTGGAGGGGTGGAAGCCGATTGTTTGTTTCGAATCCACATTTCTCATGCGTGCCTTTGATCAATTGGTCCATGATGTTTGTATCTCGAACCTGCCGGTTTTGATTGTTGGCGCACGTTCCGGCCATACCGGGCTGGATCATTTGACCCATCATTCCATGTTTGATCTGTCCTACCTGCCGAAAGTAGCCAATCTGGGGGTTGATTACCCGGAAAGTCAGGCCGCTTTGCAGCAGCGACTGAAAGAACTGGTCACCAATCTGGACGCGCCGCAGATGCTTTTGTTCCCCTACGGCGGGACCATTGATGACCCTACGGAGGATATAAACACGGACCGTGACAAAGGGGCGTGTCTGGACGCGGATATATTGGTTCTGTCTGCGGCCATGCAGAATAAATTGGCACAGCCCATCGCCGCGGATCTGGGTGCGGCGCATATGGCGGTGACACGCTTTGCCCCGCTGACAGATAATCTGAAGGCCGCCGTTTGCAGCGCAAAATATATTGTGACCATTGAAGAAAATTTCCGCACTGGCGGCCTTGGCAGCATAGTGCTGGAGGTATTGAATGATGCGGGCCTGTCCACGCGTGTGAAACGTTTCGGCTTCCCATGTGGTTTGATCGAACATGGTACGCGAGACTATATCAACGAAAAATATGGCCTTGACCGCGCCAGCGTTGTTGCCGGGGTGAAGGCTGATCGGGCGGGGTTATAATTCTGTGAAGACGCACGCTGCCAAACTGATTTCAGCTAAGACGTTTAGTATTTCAGACCATGAACTCGCTAAACCTGCCGCCGATGACGTTGTGATGGAGGTGTTGTCCTGTGGCATTTGTTCTTCTGAAATCCCGATCTATGACGGTAGATTGATCGGATCACCCGGCGTCTCCTTCCGATATGCCGCTTATCCATCGGATTTAGGGCACGAGGTCGTTGGCCGCGTCGTTGAGGTCGGCGACAAGGTATCTGATCTGGCATCAGGCGATATTGTCACAGGCCTGACGTATAGCGGGTGCGGGTTTGCAGAGCATTTTATCGAAACGCAGGTCAGCTTGGTAAAGGTTCCTGCGTCCTGGCACGACCGGGCGGAATTGGCGGTGGGCGAACCCTTGATGGCGACCATGAATATCATCAAGCAAATTGATCTAAAGCCGGGTGATCGTGCGCTGATCGTCGGTGATGGCTTTATGTCTTTGTTGCTGGTCGCGGCGCTGAAAGAGCAGGGGGTCGAGCAGATCATTCTGGCCGGCCACCATGACGATAAATTGGCGCTCGGTGCTGAATTGGGGGCCAGCCATACGGTCAACGGAAAAACAGACAATGTCTGGGAATATGTCATGGACCTCACCAACGGTGAGGGCGTTGAAATCTCCGTCGAATACGCTGGCAACGCCGCAGCACTGCAACTGGCCGCCAGTCTCACCAAAGCCAAATCGCGGGCGAAACTGGTACTGGCCGGGGCTTATGACAATGATATGCCGTTTACAATCGGCAATTATTTACAAAACCGTGCGCCTATTCTGGTCCCGGCTTACCCTAATCATTCCTTCGATAAGGCAAGAGACCTTATTGATGCGATGGATGCCCTGGACCGCGGTGTGTTTCCAATGGAAAAACTGATTACCCATCGCTATGCCCTTGACCGGGTCGGACAGGGATATGATGACCTGATCGGGCGCGCCGATGGCTATATTAAGGGCATTGTGTTGCCTTAGTTAGTCCGCTCAGCCAAAAATCATTTGTTTGACGATGGGTTTCAGGCTGTCCGCGTCAAATTCAACAGGATGCTGCGCGAGTGGACGAAACTTAAAGCGCATGATGCTGGCGATCAGCTCGTCGGGCAGGGCATCAAGGTCATATCCATCCAGATAGGCCGCGGCTGGTTTGGTCATGTCCACAGCTGCGAACAACCCCTCGAGCGAGGCAATAAAGCCCTCGGCGCTGCCGTTTTCGACGCCGAATACGCGGCTGTGCAACTCGGCCAGGCTATCGCCGGCACCCGCTACAACAGTCGCGCGTAGCACAGGCAGGGTTGCCAATGACACGCCCAGGCCATGCGGTATTTTGGTGATGGCGCCCAATGGCTCTGCAATGGCGTGCGCCGTTGTGGTGCCGCGGTGAGAGATGGCCATTCCAGCAAGGGTACTGGCCCAAGATAGCTTCATCCGCGCTTTCATATTATCGGGCTCCCGCACTGCAACGGGCAACCATTTGTTGATTTTCTTCATGGCACTCAGGCCAAATGTTTCGGCGGCAGGCGCGTGTTTGGAAATGTTTATGGAGGCTTCCAATGCATGGGCAAAGGCATCAAGCCCTGTGGACGCGGTGAGCGCCGCCGGAACGCTGGTTAATAATTCCGGATCAAGAATAGCAAATTTCGGGAAAATTGCCGGTTCCTGAATGGTGCCTTTTTGTTTGGTGTCCTCTTTACCCAACACCGCATAAGGGGTGACTTCCGAGCCGGTACCGGCAGTGGTGGGGACGCAAACGACGGGCAGCGGCGTGGCCGTTAATGGCAATGCTGGTCGGTCCGATAGGTTAGCATACATCCAAATACCTTGATCGTGTACAAGGCCGATGGATAACGCCTTGGCCACGTCCATGGCACTGCCACCACCAATGCCGAGGATCACATCGAACGGCGTGCCTTTGTGCATTGCGGCAAGGCGATCAATGTAGGTAATGGTTGGCTCACCCGCACCCAAATTCTCTGTCGTGACCTCAAGTCCTGCTTTATCAAGCGATGCCATGATGGGGGCCGCCATGCCCGGAAGGTCGCCCGGCATGATGGCGAGAACGCGATTGCCAAAGCCTGACAGGATATCGGGAAGGGCCTGGATTTGGCCAGCGCCAGCGACAACGTTGGTGGGCAAATAGTAAGTAAAATTTTTGGTCACTTAAATTAACTCAATATATTAGTTATTTGTATTAAATATCTGTTTTAAAAGTATAATCCGCCGTTAACATTTAGCGTTTGGGCAGTGATATAGCTGGCTTTATCGCTCGCGAGGAAATTGACTGCATCTGCCACCTCTTGGGGGGTGCCCATACGGCCAAGAAGGATTTTGTCCTCAACGCCTAAGCCCTTGGCCGCTGCCGCCATTTCCGAGGCAATCAGGCCCGGCGAGACGGTATTCACACGAATGTTCCGCTTGGCGCAAAAGATTGCCAGATTGTGCGTGAGCGTATTGAGACCAGCTTTAGAAACTGCATAATGGGTCGTGCGCGGGCCGCCATATTGGCCCGACACGGACGAGATATTCACGATCGAGCCGCCATCATTCATATGTGGCAGTAATTCTTGAACCACACGGAAGGGGCCTTTCAGGTTCACATTCAGCACGTCGTCCCAATCATCATCGCTGATTTTGTCGAAATCTTCCGGTTTATTGATACCGGCGTTATTCACCAGAATATTGATTTTCCCATATTTTTTAGCGATTTGCGCGGCAGCTGTGTGGATGGAGTCGCGATCGGCTACATCCATGACGATGGCGCAGGATTTGCCGCTTGTGTCTGCACGGGCAACTTCTTCGGCGGCATCAAGCTCGGTGCGGCAGGCGGCGATAACATGCGCGCCTTCAGCGATGAGGCCAAGGGCGATGGCGCGGCCGATATTGCGGCTGGCACCGGTCACGAGGGCGATTTTTCCATTCAATAACATCTGGGGTCCTTAGGCCTGCACCACGTCGCGGGCGGCTTGTTCGATATCTTTTGCTGAAATGCCAAGTAAAGTGGGTAGTTCGTCGTGTTCACCAGATTTGCCAAAGCGGTCATTGACGCCAACAAAACGCATTGGCACCGGGCAATTATGGACAATATATTCGGCAACAGCGCTGCCCATGCCGCCCATGACATTGTGGTCTTCGGCGGTCACAATGCGCCCGGTGTCTTTGGCAGCGGCCAGAATTTCATCCCCATCCAATGGTTTGATTGTGGCGAGGTTGACAACGCGGGCGGAAATACCATCCGCCTCCAGCGCCTTAGCGGCTTCTAGCGCCCGCGGCACCATAACGCCGGTTGCTATAAGCGTGACATCGCGGCCTTCGCGCAGCCGGTTTGCCTTGCCAATGGTAAAACTGTGATCTGCGCCGAATACAACCGGTGTGGCGCTTCGGCCAATGCGCATATAAACCGGGCCGTGATGGTCTAAGATGGCATGAAATGCGAGCATAAACTCGTTGGCGTCCGCGGGGGATATGACCGTGACATCGGGGATCGCCCGCATCGTCGCGATATCTTCGAGCGCCTGCGCGGTTGGCCCATCTGGCCCCACATCCAAGCCATGGTGCGAACAGCACAGCTTGACGTTGCGCCCAGCATAGGCAATGGCGGTTCGAAACTGCTCGTGCGCCCGCATGGTGCCAAAAGCCGCAAAGGTAGAGACGATAGGGATAAGGCCCGTATCAGCAAAACCCGCAGCGGCCGCCATCATATTCTGTTCGGCAATGCCAAATTGCATCACGCGGTCAGGGTTTTTCTGCACAAAGGGCTTTGCGCCTGTGCCGCCCGCCACGTCGGCATCAAACAACACAAAGTCATCACGCACGCTGGCGGCATGGTTCAATACACGGCCAAAGGCATCGCGGACGCTGATATCATCGCCTACATTCCAAAAGTCCAGGCCTTTCAGGGGGGTGCTCATAATCCCAGTTCCTTCAGGCTGGCGGCCAATTGCTCATCGGTCATGGTGATACTGCCGTGCCACATTAAGTCATGTTCCATAAAGCTGACGCCTTTGCCTTTCACAGTATTGGCCAGAATAAAACTGGGTTTGCCCTTAGTGGTGCGGGCTTGCTCGAACGCCTCGCTCAGTGCCGTCATGTCATGACCATCCACCGTAATGGTGTGCCAACCAAATGCGGCGGCTTTTGCATCCATGGGCGCCATTGACATCTGGTCTTCAACGCGGGCGTCACCCTGCAACAGATTGGCATCATAGATCGCGCATAGGTTATCCATTTTGTGATGCCCAGCGGCCATCATGGCTTCCCATGTGTTGCCTTCTTGCATATCGCCATCACCCAGAATGACATAGGTACGAAAATCTTTTTGCTGGTATCTTGCCCCCATGGCCATGCCAAGGCCTTGGGATAGTCCCATGCCGAGCGATCCAGAGACCGCATCAACACCGGGAATGCGTACATCGGGATGGCCCTCCATAATAGAATTGATGCTGCGTAGGCCTAGCGCGTCTTCTTTGGCGAAATAGCCGCGTAGCGCCAAGGTCGCATAGAGCGCAGGGCAGGCGTGACCTTTTGATAACACCAATCGGTCGCGTTCGGGCCAACGTGGGTCGTCGGGATTGATATTCAGCACCTCGAAATAGAGGGTTGCCAAAATCTCAGCCACGCTGAACGCCCCGCCCGGATGGCCAGAGCGCGCCGCATGTATAGCGCGGATCGCCAGATGGCGAATGTGATTTGCTTTGGTCATTAGCCCTTTATCTCACTTCTTTGGTTTGTTAATCTCGGGTCATAAATTGCCGAGGTGATGGGATTTAATAAAGCAATTCTTTTGCCAACTTCAGGCCGTTTTTGCACATCTATAGTCTTTTGGCCTGTGCCAATCATTTATGGCCTTTATTTTGCGAATTGGGAAGGTTCAAGGAAAATATTTTGACAAGTGTAGTGATTATACAAGCGAGTTCAACCGCTTGGTCTGGCGGCGCGGATCTTTGCATGAATGAAATAGAGGGCACGCCCGTAGTGCGTTTCACCGCCGCGCGTTTTTTGGATGCAGCGCCTGATGTAAACGTTATCGTCGCGGCCCCTGCGTTTGACACAGGGGGGCGCCTTGAAGACGCATTTTCTGATGTTATTTCAGACCGTCTGGCTATTTTCTACGGTTCGTCCGCAAGCCCCTTACAACGCATGGTCGATGCGGTAGAATTCATGGCTGACGATGATTATATCATTCGCTGTGATGGGTTGCATTTTGCCGCCGATATCCCGGCGGCCTTTGCAATGCGCGGGCAAGCTATCGCAGGCGGGCTTGATTGTATGAAATTGCCCGATGATTTTCCGCCGCAATTTGGCACGGATATATACCGGGTTGGTGCCTTAAGGGCCTATGCAAAAATGGATATTGACCCGGCATTTCACGTGCATCCTAAATATGGCATGTTCGCGGATAAACGGAATTTCAAGTGCAGCTTTGCTTCCGCGCCAAGATATAGCGATGATTTTTTGGCAGAAGTCCGCCGAATGGCGAGATCCGTATATGTCATTCCGCGATTAGAGGTGAATGAAAAAAGTATCAGCGCGGGCGATCAACTAAGTTTTCATTATGAGGTGGCCAGCAGATATATTTCAAGCGAACAAAAGGTGCTTGATATTGCCTGCGGCGGTGGATACGGCAGTTTTTATATAGGGCAATTCGCACGTCAGGTTATGGGCGCTGATTTGGACCCGGGGGTTGTCGAAGGTGCCCGCAGGGCGGCCGCGCACCACCCCGAGGCAGGGCATGTGGAATTTTCGGTACAGGACGTGACGGCCACAGATTTCTCTGATGCATCTTTTGATGCCGTGCTGAGCATGGAAACGGTCGAACATGTGGATGACGACGCTTATATCCGCGAAATCGCCCGAGTTTTGCGACCTGGTGGGCTATTCATCCTTAGCACCCCGCAAAATGCTTTGGGGCATATACCAGTGAATGCGGAACATCAGCGGGAATATTCGATTGAGCAAATTGAAAGCCTGGTCCAGCCCTATTTTGATGTGAAGGAGATCGTCGGCATTAAGCAAGGTAGAATTGTCATTCCCGGCAGCCCCCGTGGGTGTAATGTGATGCTGATTTGCGAACAGAAAGCCGCCTAGATTGCTTTACGGGCAGTGACAATTGCCAAACGTCCTAAACCCGCCGCGCCGAGCGCTTCGTAGAACAATCGCAGGTTCTGGCCGCCTTCATGCTTGGAGAGGGTGATATCGAACGCCTTGCGTTTGGCATGAAGCTGTTTGCCGAGGGCCGGGTCTTCGCGGTAATTGTCACCCATCAACAAGAACAGTTCCATCGGGAAATTTGTGGTGCGGTGGCATGGCTCCAACCCCGAAGATTGCAGCAGGGCCTCAATACTATTAAAGTTGAAGTAATTTATATGATGGTCTGGCACGACCCACCACGGCGCGAAATCTTTTTGCTCCACCAGACAATTTTGAAATCCGTTGAAATCATTGGGTACAGAGACACAGATAAGCCCGCCAGGTGCCAGCAAACGACTGGCTTGCTCAATCAGCTTTGTGGGATCGGCGATGTGTTCGAGAACTTCGCTCATATGAATTACATCAAAAGGTGCTTGGCCTTTGAAAATGTCCGGGTCGAACATGTTAGTATATACGTCCAGGCCGCGATTCCGCGCGAATTCGCTGGCGTGAACGGATGGCTCAATGCCGGTGACTGTCCAGCCACGTTCATCACCTTCTTTGAGGAAGTCACCCGGGCCACAACCAATATCCAAAACCCGTCCACTGCTTCGCCCGAGGAGCTTTTCAAACTGTGCATAGCGCTGGCCGAAAGAAACGCTGAGCCATTCAGCATCAGCGGTGCTTGCCGCCAAATAATCTGGCTTTTCGACCGTATAGAAGTTATCTCTGTAGAATGCGGCGAGGTCATCTTCGCTTGGCAGCGGCTTGATATGGGCAAAGCCACAAGCTTCACAGTCAATGACATCGCAGCCATCTTTGCTTGCCAGAATCGGTCCCAAATGTGCATTTTTAGAGGTCATTGCTATCCTCTGGCGTCTGCTGATCCCGCCTGGTCAGGACCCTGACAGCATGCGCAAGTAAAGCGCCGTTTGATGCCTGCATGACATAACGGGCGTTTTTGGCGAGCTTATTGGTCAAGTCTATATCATCCACCAGTGCGGCCATCAATGCGATGGCATCGTCCATATTTTGTCCGGCCATCAGCATGCCAGACGATGACACAGCCGTCCATTCGTCCATCTCAATCGTTCCAAGTGCATCGAACGTGACTGTGGGGAGGCCCGCACGCAGGCACTCGAACATGCTGACGCCATAAGTGCACAGCGCCGCATCATATTCGTGCATTCGCAATGCCAAGTCAGCGGGGGCATTCAGCACATGCCATTGCCGGGATGACTGATCTGGCAGGTGCGGGGCGTCGGCCTGAGGGCCTTGCACCCATGTGATATTCACCTTTGCGTCAAGGCGTTGTTCCAACAATTTAGGCAGGGTGTTGCCAAGTCCAACGGTATCGCTGCCACCAGTGATGACCAATAGGTTTTTGATGGCTTTGATCGGCAGGCGGCGCTCTATGGATGCTGGCACCAACATACAATCGATGCCGAATATTAACGATTCGCTTAATTGTGCCTGGAGCGTGGTCGCAGCAAACAGGGAGGGCACCAAATGAAGCGAGATATTGGCCAAGTCAAACGGCCCATCAATGGCGATGATCGGGGCTAATTTAGGGGCTTTGACAACGGTTTCGCAAATGCTGCGGACCTCTGTATCGTTCTCTTTTACATCGAGAATAAGGATATCAAATTCGTTTTTATCAAGCGCGGCGAGCAACTGACCCGGCGCGATGATGCGGTGATGCAACCCATTTGCAAGGGAAAATTCATCCGCGTCTGAGCGAATTAAAATCTTAACGGAGGACGCCAAATGGTCTTGGAGGAACTGCGCAGACGCCTTTGCCCGGGCCAAATGACCAAGGCCCGTCTGTTTGCCCGCATCGCAGATGATGAGGGTCTTTGGCGGAATTTCGCCGACCGCTTTTTGATGCACATGGGCATTTAGGGCCGCAAGGTCTGGTTCCGACAATAACCGCAGAACAACATGTTCAAGCGAGACTATGCTGTCGGCGGGGTTGTTTCTATACCAGTCGCGGTAGACCTGCTGCATGAAGCGCGCGTCCGAGAGCGTATCCACCGAAATGCGGTGGTTCAGCGCCATGAAAACGGGATTGCTTTTGATCGGCGCGATCTGTTGGGGGACGACTTTTTTGGATGAATGATAGACGGCGCCAACATGTTCACGTTCGAACGGTTCACGCGCGGCGCGGACCATTTGATCCCAAAATGCCCGAGAATAGATATCGTGCCCTTCGTGGATCCAACAGCGTCCTTCGGGCGGGGCGGGGAGGTGGGCCGTATCTGCCTGATCGTTGGTTTTTAAGGCGGCGATGCTGGACGCAAGAGTCGCTGGGTCTATCAACGGACAATCGCCGCAAACATAGAGGATGCGCTGCGGGTCATTGGCTTGAACTGCCGCATCCATGCGCCCCATCAGATCGTTAACGTCGCCCTCAAATGCTAGGCATTCAACACCGTAAGCTTTCGCCCAGTCGACCAGCGGTTTGTTAAAATCATCCGCTGTGGTGGCGAGTATGATTTGATCAATATCTTTGACGGTGCGCAGGCGGTCGATCAGCCGCGCGATCATTGGCTTTCCCGCCAGATCAAGGAAATGCTTGGCGGGCAGCCGCGATGAATTGAGCCGCGCGCCCACAACAGCTAAGGTTTCAACTGGCGTGTTCATCGCCATTGCTCGCGCACATGTTTTAGCGGCCGCAAGCCATCGGATGGGTCGGCACGCCAGTCCCGGTCTGGCAGTTCGGCGTCGGCTGGGGCTTTTACGCCGGTGCCATCAGCCAGCGGATCTCCATCTATTGCACCGGCAATAACTGGTGCAATCTCGTCAGGCAACCAACAGTGACCTGTTTGGTATTCGGCCCCTTGTTCGTCCAGATCGATGTGGAATTCAATGACTGGTGCGTGCCAGTGTTGCACCGCACGGGCAATCACGCCCGGCGTGCGGGAGTGGTCGGACCAACCCACCGGGCACCCAGTGGCATTGCGGATTGCGTCTATCGCCGCCAGATTAGATTGATCAGCAGGCGAGGGATATCCAGAAACACAGTGTAAAAGCGTAAGATCGTCGCCACCAGCGGCGCGAAACACGTTCACAGCATGGGTGACCTCATCCATGGTTGCCATGCCGGTGGACATGATCAATGGTTTTCCGGTGTGCGCACAGGCCGTAATCAGGTCGTCCCAAATCATTTCATAGGAGGCGATTTTGTAGAAATCTACATAGGGTTCCAATTCACCGACGGCGGCCAAATAAAAGGGTGTGCAGGAAAATTGCATGTGGGCGCGGTCACATTCTTGGCGCAGCTCTGGCAGGAATTCCAGCGGCAATTCCCAAGCACGGCGGTCGCGGTGTTGCTTGCTTTTGGCGAGGATTTCCGGGGCGAACAACTGATCTATCTTGAACAGTTGAAACTTAACGGCCCCGCATCCGGCTTGTGCAGCAGCGTGGATAAATTCTTTTGCGCGGCCAATGTCTTGCGCGTGGTTGGAGGAAACCTCGGCAATGAAAAGGGGCGCGGAAGGGGAATGATTGTGTGAGGATGGTGCCTTGATGTCCAACTGTGGATCCATGTGCTCTGTCACCATTCTGTTACAGGTCTGCTTGTTGGATTATAGGCGTGTTTTTAACTAAGTGGGACGCTTTTTTACCAAGATACTATGGCAAACTTGTCGTTGTTTTTGGCATTTGTCTTTTAAGATGGCTGTGGGACCGACCGGTGCCGGCCCCACATCCTAAAGAGGTCATGCAGAACGCTGTTCAAGATATTACTGGAACAGGGACAGAATTGCTTGCGGCGACTGGTTGGCGATGGACAGTGCCTGGATACCCAGTTGCTGTTTCACCTGCAGCGCTTGCAAATTCGCACTTTCTTTGGCCAAATCAGCATCCACAAGGTTGCCAATACCGGTTTCAATCACGTCGGACAGACGATCCGCGAATGTCCGGTTTTGCTCCAGTGACGTTGCACCTGCACCAAGCTTGGTCAGGGCTGAGTTCACATTGTTCAGCGACGATACCAACTGCGACACAGCAATTGACGCTGCGGCCTGTGTGAGGATCGACTGGGTTGCTGTGATCAAGATATTACCGCCACCAAGCGTCAAGTTCTGATGCTTAACCGTCAGGGTTTGGGTCGCATCGGCATTGGTGATCGCCGTAATATCGGTGGTGCCGTTATCAATGAGGTTGGAGCCGTTGAATTCGGCATTTTTTACAATGGTCGAAATCTGAGACCGCAGGGCATTAAAGTCTTCAGCCAAGGCCGTACGGCTGGTGGAATCAAGGCCCTTGTCAGCAGCTGCGACCGCTTTTTCCTTCATTGAGATCAATAAATCGGAAATTGCATTGGATGCAGCCAGCGCCACATCGACGGTGCCGATGGACCGGTCAAGGCTTTGCTTTACAGCGTTGAAACCACGCAGATCAGCACGAAGCTTCTGCGCGATCGAAAAAATTGCGGCGTTATCTTTTGCCGAGTTGATTTTCAGGCCCGTATTAATACGGTTTTGTGTCACCGACAGCTCTTGTGTAGTTGTGTTCAGGTTCCGCAGTGCGGACAGTGCTGAGGGATTTACATTTACTGAAAAGGCCATTTTACCTCTCCTATTAATTTTACGTTCTGCTTGGCCGTCATCTGCCGCCCCTCGTGGGCAAAGCATTTCGGCTCGCCCCCTTTCTTGCAGGATACGTGCCAATTTCTAAAAACCATATAACTCTTTGTTTTATTTAATTATTTTTGGTTTCATTCAGGCGGGTTATACCGTTAGGACTCTCTTGCCGGGCAGCTTCTGTAGGGGGCAGGGAAAGATTTACTCGGGCGGGATGTCAGCGGACAGGCGGGCGGAAATTTTGACCGGGCGCGGGGAAAATACCGCCAGTTACCTAAAGCAAGTCGACGTCGCTCAATACCTGTACACAAGGTGCTTTGGCACGGTGGACTGATTGAGGAAACGGGGGAGGGATAATAACTAGAGCAGCCCCACAGGCGGTTGGGCGGTTGGCGCTGCGATAGGTGATTAGACCAATTCGTGGAATGCAATGGGGGCTGGTCCACCCGCGACATTACACCGCGACTGGGCTTGGTTATTATAGTGTGTGATCATGCCGCCAGTTTGTCGACTGGCTTCTTCGCTGATGGTATTAATGATGCCTTCGGTGACACTTTTCATGCGAAGCAAAATCCGACCGTGGTTGCGGACTTCGTTTTGGAACGCCGCGGTAATTTCTTTTATTTTGTTGCGTGTTGGTGATCCCTTGGGCCCCAATATTGTGGGGTTGGACCGCAGGGTTTTTAGGCCGCTTTCATAGAGGGATGCCAAGCGTGCCTTTTCGCCTTGGAGTGGCTTTATCCCGCTGACATCACGCGATTCCAGCATCTGGTTTTCTTGGGCAATTAAACTGGTTAAATTGCGTGTGGTTTCGGCAAAGCGGGCAACAGGTGTGCCGGGAATCAGTCCATCTTCATCAAGGTGGGATTGACCCAGAACCGCATCGTTCATCACAGCGGTTGCAGCATTCATTTGTGCCGGATTGATATGCGCGTGTTGGTTCATTTGGCAGGATCCGTTTCGCTCACAGACACATTCGCGACAACGGCGCTGGCGTCAGCGGCTTCTTGTAACTTGATAATCTCGGCAAAAATGCTGTCGGCAATACCAACCCCGCCAGATTTAGCGATCTCTTTACCGAATTGTTCAACCTGCATGCCGCGGAACATTTCTTCGCCTTGTCCACCGCTAAACATGCCATCTTTGGGAATAGTTTCAAACATAGTGTTCAGCATCTGCGCCAGGAAAACAGCTTCGAAGGATTCGGCTGCGGCGCGCGCGGCTTTTTCGTTATGCGGCGTTTTGCTCGCGGCATTCGCGGCTTGCTTGGCCTGCGCCCCCGCGGCATTCATCTGCGCAATTTGGAACATTCCATTGTTGGCGAGAACATCCATGATTACATCACCTCGATTTCGGCTTGCATGGCCCCAGCGACCTTGATTGCTTGCAGAATGGAAATCATATCACGTGGACCCACACCAAGGGCGTTTAGGGCATCCACCAAGTCCTGCAAACTAACCCCGCCGTTCATGACCGTCAGGCGACGATCTGCGCTGGTATCCACTTGGATGTCGGTATTGGGCACCACTGCGGTTTCACCGCCCTCGGCAAAAGCACCGGGCTGAGACACTTGAGGTGATTCCGTGATGCGAATGGTCAAATTACCCTGCGCGATCGCAACCGTATTGACGCGGACCTCGGAACCCATAACGATAATGCCAGATCGGTCATCAATAACCACGCGGGCGCGTTGGTCGGGCTCCACCAAAAGATGTTCAATATCTGTGACCAAATCAACCAGTTCGATATCACTGCCCACAGGGCGGCGTAACATAACCGTTCCCGGGTCAACGCTGGACGCGGCGACGCTACCAACATACTTGTTAATAACCTCGGCCATGCGACGGGACGTGGTAAAGTCTGGGTTGGTCAGGGCAAGCTTGACCGATTCCATTTGGGATAATTCAAAGTCAACCTGACGTTCAACAATACCGCCGTTGGCGATACGCGCTGTTGTGGGCACGCCTTGGGTGATGGACGCGCCATCGCCGCTGGCAGAAAAGCCTGCAACGGCCAATGAGCCTTGTGCGACCGCGTAAACCTCACCATCCGCACCCAACAAGGGGGTGACCAGCAAAGACCCGCCGCGCAGGTCTTGCGCATCACCGAGCGCCGAGATTGTTACATCCATACGGGCACCCGGGCGGGCAAAGGCCGGGAGGTCTGCAGTCACCACTACGGCGGCCACGTTTGCTGTTCGCATTTGGGTGCCACGAATATTGACGCCCATGCGCTCTAGCATGGCTTCGATACTTTGTCTGGTGAACGGCGAGTTTTGCAGGGTGTCGCCTGTGCCATCCAAGCCAACAACAAGACCATAACCAATTAATTGGTTTTCACGTACGCCTTCAACATTGGCGATATCCTTGATCCGGGATGCCGCCGATGCGGGTTGGATCACACCAACGACCAATAAAAAAGACGCCAAGCCCGCGATGAGGGCGCGCTTGATGCCGGTTTCGGCTTGAATAAATCTGTTGTAAACCTTTTCAGGCATAATATTTTTCCACTTTTTCTAAATGTCTGCCTTTGTTAAAGCGAAAAGCGTGCCAACAAAGGAAAATTGTAAAAACATATTAATTTCAGTATGTTGAAATACATTTTAAGATACGCGTATAGGAACATCTTGCAATTTTGGCAGCTTTTGCCCACCTTTGAACGCAGGGTGCATTTTCTAAAGGGAAGCAATTGCCCACAGGGGCAAAACACTTTAATCATAGGGGGCAGCGCAGCGTTTAACTGAGCGCGCCACAAAATAGCCGAGACCCACGAAAGATTGAACGCAATGAAAATCAAAGGACCTGGTGGGGTGACCCCATCATCAGCAAAAAAGATTAAAAAGCCTGCCACTGGTGGTTCAGGTTTTGCAAAATCGCTGGAACAACCAAATATTGGTGAGGTTCGCAATATCGGCGGGTCAGCGCCGATTTCCAGCGTTGATGCATTATTGTCATTGCAAGAAATTCCAGACGCGACGGGCGGACGCTCCAAGGGACTTTTATATGGCAAAGATATGCTTGATCATCTGGAAAGCATTCGCCGGGATATCCTTTTGGGCAGCATTCCCAAGGCGCGTTTGAAGGCCCTGTCGGATACGATTAAACGCCGCCGCGATCAGTTTCAGGAGCCCGGATTGGCCGATGTTTTGGATCAAATTGAACTGCGCGCCCGCGTGGAACTTGCAAAACTTGAGGTTGCCGAGTAATCACCGCTTGCTTCACTCGCAGCAAATCATTATAAAGCGCACGCACTTTAGTTTAGTGGCGGCTCGGATCGCGCTTTAACTGGGGTGTTTGCGATAATCAACCTGTGGAGCACAGCCAATGGCTACCCGCTTGCCAAAGAATTACAAGCCCTCAGACGACGAGAAATTCATGAATGCCCGCCAACAGGAGTATTTCCGCCGCAAGCTCGTGGCTTGGCGCGAGGATATCCTGAAAGAATCTGCTGATACCTTGCAGCATTTGCAAGAAGACAGCTTGAAAGAACCCGATATCGCAGACCGCGCATCGTCCGAGACCGACTGGTCATTGGAATTGCGCACCCGTGATCGGCAGCGCAAATTGATCGCCAAGATTGATGCCGCGCTTGAGCGCTTGGATGACGGTGAATATGGTTATTGCGAAGTGACGGGTGACCCCATCAGCCTGAAGCGCCTTGATGCGCGTCCGGTGGCGACCATGACGGTCGAAGCACAGGAAATGCACGAGAAGATGGAAAAAATTCATCGTGACGAGTAGCGGGGGCGACGAATAGGGGCTAGCTCCTACTGATAAGAATTTGAAGGGCTTGAACAGACGTTCAGGCCCTTTTCTACGTGTGGTATATAGTATTTCTTAAATCCAAGATTGTATGGCCTGGTGTTCGGGACTAGTCTCAGACAGGTCGATGCTGCTGGTCATTGCATCATGCGGTTTAGCTAGGAGTGGGATTGACCAATAGGCAAAAGCCCGATGAAGTATTTGATCATATTTTTGCTTTGTGCGCTCGCGGCCTGTAGTTCCCGCTCGCCCGCGGATCGCTTCGCAACAGTGGAGATGGTTGCGCTGGGTGGTCGCATCATCCAACTGGAAGAGAAGAGAGAGATTTACCTTGGCCCGAGCCCATTCACTTTCGCCAATACGTCCGATGTGCAGGGTAAGACCTTTGCCTTTTTTGATTTTTGCCGAGAAACGCCGTTGGAGTGGAAAATGCTCGTGGTGATGCCAAATCAGGCAGGGGAGGCGGGTTGGATTTATGTCCTCACTCATTTCAGGAATAAGCAGGAAGACGGTAACTGGGAAGAAAAAACCACAACACGAGGCGCACTGTCGCAGAGCATTCGCAACTTTGGTGATTTGAAAGCAGCGGGGTTAAGTTTTTTCGAGCCAAGCCTGTTCCAGTGTGAACCACCTTCAAGCACGTAGTGTTTTTGAATAGGCAGAGGAAAGTCCCCAAATCAAGGATGCTGCATTTTGCATCCCGGCCATTACGCTGCCAAAAGTTGTTATGGAAGAACGAGGAAAGGCCGAGGTGCATTTTGCACCCCGGCCATTACGCTGCCAAAAGCCGTTATGGAAGAACGAGGAAAGGCCGAGGTGCATTTTGCACCCCGGCCTTTACGCTGTTCGTCCTAATCGCTTAGGAATCTTTATGTTTTGGAATTTGAATTCAGGTACCGCTGCTTAGAACGGGAAGAGGATTTCATAAAGCTGCTGGCCATAACGGGCTTGCTGCATATCGGTCAGCTGTCCACGTCCGCCGTAAGAAATGCGCGCTTCGGCAATTTTTGTATGCGCAACCGTGTTGGCGTTTGAGATATCTTCTGGGCGGATAATGCCCGTGATGTACAGCTCGCGGACTTCGAAATTCACGCGGACTTCTTGGCGGCCTTGGATCAACAAGTTGCCGTTGGGCAGAACCTGCGTCACGATGGCGGCAACGGTCAGGCTGATGCTTTCTGAGCGGTCAACCGTGCCGGTGCCTGTTGTCGAAGATGTGGAGCCAAAATCTATCAGGCTCGAAGGGTCAACTTCGTCCGGCAAAATTTTCTGCAATTGACTTTCCATTCCCAACAGATTGGGGCCACTGGCACCTTCGGCCGTGCTGCGCGAACGGGATGTGGTATTGCCAACTTTAGCCTGGTCGGAAATATCGATGACCACGGTCACAATGTCACCCGCATTGCTTGCACGCTGGTCTTGAAAAAAGGCTTTTGCCCCTGTGCGCCACAGCGAATTGGATTCGCGCGTCGCGTGGTTGACCGCTGGCATTGGCAAACCAAGCGAATGCCCAACATTTGGTGTCGGATGGGGATCCATTTGTGCCAAATTGGGCGCCTTGCCAATATCGCCGATACGGTCGATGGCACCGCAAGCGCTCAGGCTCAGCCCTGCAAGGGCGGCGATAGCGAGGTTTTTGTTCATTTTCTTAAACATGGCATTCATCCTTTTTTGGGACCCTTTTTTTGATCACCTTTTCGTTCAAACTTTTGTTCAATCGCGCCGATTTTTAGCTGCCGCTGATGGACAGCTGATTGGAAAACAGAATATCGACTTGGTCTGGTCCGGTCACACGGCCTTCGATGGTTTGATGGCTGTCCACATTTACGATGCGGATGATATCGCCACGGCTGCCGTTTTCAGCGGCGCGGCCAACGGCGGACAAGCTCAGCGGGCCGGTTTTGATCTTCATGGTCACAAGCGTACCCTTTTTGATCAGAATTGGGTTTTGCACATCGCTGGTCCGCAGCGGCGTTTCGGGGCGCAAACCTCGGCGTGCGGCTTTGCCCACCAGCGCGGTTTTGGCGAGGATAATATTCTGTCCAAGGCGGTTTTTCGGATAATCGACCCAAATGACATCACTGGCGGTGATGATTTCCTCACGCCCGATCGGGCGGGCCAATAAGGGCACGCTCACCAGTTCGTTCAAGGCACCTGAGAGCATCACACGGCGCACGTTATTCTTACCAAGTGGCAAGGATACCGTGGCGCGAAAGCGCTTGCTGCGCCGGTCATAGGAAAAGGCTTCGATAAAGATATCTTCAACTCGTTTGTCCATGGGCAGATAGATTGAATGCAGTTGACCATGCATCGACATTTCGAAGCGCTCTGGACCGCCTTCCATATGGATGGCGTCGATGATCATGCCTTCTAAGTCTTCCATGACAACAGGATAGCCGCTGCGCTCAACCCGGACCCGGATCAACTGGCGTGGGCGTTCCCAATCGATGCCATATTGTTGGGCGATCGGCAGAATTTCATTCACACTCAGGGTGGTTTGCTCGCCGGGGGCAGGGGCATTGGCGACGATTACGTCTGCAACGCCCTCAACATCCGTGAACAGGTCGCCGAGCAGGATATATTCGCCCTCAACCTGAACATTGGTCCGCAGTTCGCTTGCGGCCACGTCTGGCAGGCCAATCGAAAGGGACAGAAGACCAACCGCACCAGCCAGCAACCCTGCGAAAAATACACGCGGGGTGCGACGAGCATGTTTTATATAGTCTGTATCTTTGGTCATATTCCTATCCTCTTGTTCGCTGGATCTGTCAGGGGTCAGCTATTTATTTCAAGCTGGTCGCGGCGCTGAGCATTTCATCGGCTGCGGCAATCACACGAGAGTTCATCTCATACGCGCGTTGAGCCGTAATCAGGTTGGTGATTTCATGCACGGCGTTCACATTAGATGTCTCTAGAAAGCCTTGAACAACTTGACCAAAGCCGGGCGTGTCTGGAACACCAATGTTTGCCGGGCCGGACGCGGGGGTCTCTAGGAACAGGTTTTCGCCAATGCTTTCCAAGCCTGCTTCATTGGGGAACAGGGACAGTTCAAGTCTGCCAACAATCTGCGGGATAACCTGACCATCCAGCTTCACCGCAACTTCGCCTTGTGTGTTGATCGAAACATCAACGCCATCTTGGGGGATGGAAATGCCGGGTTGCACAATAAAGCCCTTGGCTGTGACCAACTGGCCCTGTGGGCTAAGCTGGAATGAGCCAGCGCGGGTAAAGGCGTCTTGGCCATTGGGTAATTGAACACGGAACATACCGCGGCCATTTACCGCCATATCATAGCTGTTGTCAGTGGAAATCAGGTTGCCCTGTTCGGTGACACGGTAAACCGCGCCCGCTTTCACACCCACACCCACCTGAATACCTGAGGCGTTCACGGTCCCCGCATCAGATGATGTGGCACCCACGCGCTCTACATTCTGGTAGAGAAGATCCTGAAACTCAGCCCGTTGGCGTTTAAAGCCTGTGGTGTTCAAGTTTGCGATGTTGTTAGAGATGACCTCCACATTCAGCTGCTGTGAGAGCATCCCTGTGGCTGCAATACTTAACGCTTTCATCGTCTTTTCCTTTGTGTTTATCCGGTCACGGGGCCGGACGTTTTAATTCTGTTTGTTTGATCACTAATATTAAAATCACCTGGGTCTTAAGGGGGGGCTACCCAACTTTGCCCAGTGTCGAAATGGTATTTGACCTCAGGTCCTGAAAGTCCTTCAACAAGTTGGCAATTTTTTCGTAGGAGCGCATGATGGTCATCATCTCGCTCATTTCCTCAATCGCGTTCACATTGGATGATTCCAGCATACCTTGCTTGGCCCGGGTATTGTCGGCGGGAATGGTGGGGTCCTCGGATGAATAAAGACCATTGCCAATCTTGACCAAATTTTCGGTGGTTTCGAACTCGACAATCATGATGCGGCCAAGGGGGCCATCGTCCGATCCTATGGTGCCGTCCTGACCGATGGTAAGGTTGGTGTCATTTGGGCCGATAACGATCGCATTGCCAGCTTCGGTGACAACGGTTGTGCCATTAACACCCATCAGGGTGCCATCATCGGAAAGGGTAAAATGTCCATTGCGGGTATAGCGTTGTTCGCCATCAGCGGTTTCGACACCGATAAAGCCGGGACCTGTCAAAGCAAGGTCAAGTTCGTTGCCTGTCGGCAACAGATTACCGGGCAAAAACATGTTGGCCACACCAACGTCCTGAATAAAGGACACGGTATTCCCCACGGGGCTTTCAGCGTTTTCCAGTTCAACTTGGAATTCGCGGAACATAACGGCTTCTTTTTGGAAGGCCGTCGTGTTCATATTGGCTATGTTATTGGCGACAACTTCCATACGTCTGTTGACCGCCGCTTGGTGCGATAGAGCTATGTACAGCGTGCTATCCATTGCTACCTCCTTTTTAGAGTGCTGGAACTGCAGTCACATCCAATGCATTTAGCGTGCCAGTTTTAAAAATGACGTGAAAACAAAGCGGTACACGATTTATATAGGGGAGGAGCAGGTGCGCCTGCTGGACACAAATTGCCGTTCTGTGGTAGATTTTGCCGGAATGGATCGGGGCTTTTCAAGGGTTGTGCATCCGCACGAGGGTCGAGTGGTCACAAAATCTCAAAAAACTGATCTAATTTAGCTAAAATTTTAAGAAAATTGATTGTTTGGTCAAATCCTTCATAACTTGTTAATCATAAACGCATAATTTCACGCGTGATACTGACATATATAAGGGCGCATAAACGCCACGACAGATCGACCTTCGCAAAGGCGGGGTAAATTCAGTCAATGTTTGGCACAAGAGGGGCATATGGCAGACGAAGAAGATTTTGATGAAGACGACGATATCGAAGAGGGTGATGGGCTTGATGGCTTATCTGCCAAGAAGTTTTCAGGCAAGAAAATGGTCATCGCGGCCGTAGCCGCTGTTGTTCTGATCGGCGGAGGGGGCGCTGCTTTCCTGATGATGGGTGGAGACGACGAAGATCATGGCGAAGCCGGTGATGAAGCCGCTGCGGGCCAAGCGGTGCAACAGGTGGTGTTCTACGACCTACCGGAAATGCTTGTGAATATGAACACAGGCACGCGTCAGGCCAATTATCTTAAAATTCAGGTCGCGCTTGAACTCGACGACCCGCTGGCCATTGCCCAACTGGACCAATTGGCCCCCAGAGTGATTGATATTTTCCAAGTTTATCTGCGTGAATTGCGGCTGGAGGACCTTGATGGTTCGGCGGGCATGTTCCGCTTAAAAGAAGAATTATTAAAGCGCGCCAACGCGTCGGTCGCGCCGATACATATTAATGATATTTTATTCCGGGAGATGTTGGTGCAATAGCACCAAATGTCTTTCGGTGTGTAATAGGTCTTTTCGACAAATACAGCTTAACGGTGGACAGGTCTTATGGCTGATGATGAAAACGAAGACGTTGATGACGAAGCGGTCGCGGCCGAATGGGCGGCTATGGCAGAAGAAGGCGATGGCGAAGGCGGCGATGATGACGACGCGATGGCGGCCGAATGGGCGGCTATGGCAGATGACGATGACGATGGTGCAGACGGTGCGCCGGGTCGCGTCTTGGACCAGGATGAAATTGATAGTCTGCTAGGGTTTGAAGGCGGCGATGACGATGGAGAGACGACGGGCATTCACGCGCTCATCAACTCGGCGTTGGTCAGTTATGAGCGCCTGCCCATGTTGGACATTGTCTTTGACCGCATGGTCCGCATGACGTCAACGTCGCTGCGGAACTTCACCTCTGATAATATTGAGGTGTCCATTGATAATATCTCGTCTGTTCGCTTTGGCGATTATTTAAACTCGATCCCGTTACCGGCGATGCTGGCGGTATTCCGAGCAGAGGAATGGGATAACTATGGTTTGATGACCATCGATTCCAACCTCATCTATTCTATTGTGGATGTATTGCTGGGTGGCCGCCGAGGGACCGCGCCAATGCGGATTGAAGGTCGCCCCTATACGACAATTGAACAAAACCTTGTTGAGCGCATGATTGCCGTGATCCTTAAGGACCTTTGTGCATCTTTTGAGCCGCTTAGTCCGGTGCGATTTACCTTTGATCGCTTGGAGACAAACCCGCGATTTGCGACCATTGCGCGCCCACCGAACGCGGCGATCTTGATTAAATTCCGTGTTGATATGGAAGACCGGGGCGGTCGTCTCGAAGTCTTGTTCCCTTACGCCACGCTGGAGCCCATTCGCGAATTGCTTTTGCAGCGCTTTATGGGTGAAAAATTTGGTCGGGATAGTATTTGGGAAGGCCATTTGGCGAGCGAGTTATGGTGCACCAAAGTTCCAGTTAGTGCCATTTTGGACGAACAAACCATGAGCCTGCGCGAGGTGATGCGGTTTGAGGTTGGCCAAACTATCCCGCTTCAGGCAACACCCACCAGTGATGTTGAAATAAGGTGTGGTAACGTCCCCATGATGAAAGGTAATATGGGCAAGGCTGGACAGAATGTGGCCGTGAAAGTTCAGCAAAGTTATGTGAAACCCGAGTTGAATGTCCCCGCGCAGTAATCAGGTCGGCTGGCTTTTGAAATAGACAATGAAAAGGGCACAACATGCCGTTCGAAATTATCTTTGATGTTATTCTCGCAGGGCTTTTAATCGCCGTGATTGCCGCCGCCTATATTTTGAACGGGCGGCTTGAAAAATTACGCCGCGGACAAGAGGAAATGGCGGGCCTCGTGAACCGTTTGGATCAAGTGACCACGGCGGCGCAGATGAGTGTCGATGAATTAAAGGCATTGGGCGCATCGACGCAGCGCGAATTAAATGCGGCAATCGCCAAGGCGCGCGGTGTCGGCGATGAACTGAGCTTGATTACAGAGGCGGGAGACAATCTTGCCGGTCGACTGGAGGCAAAACTAAGCTCAGCCGCCGCAGATGCACGCAATATGAAAACCAGCAGTGATATCCTTGGTAGTGCTGCGGATGATATTTATCAAAATGATGAACACGCACAGGTGCGCGAAGCCCTGAAGCAGGCCCGATAGGGGCACATGTTCACGAGAAAGAGGGACAACTGAAATGTTTGCTCGAATTCGATTACTTCCAGTATTTATAGCTGTTGCAGCATTGGTATTGGCATTTAAAGTCAATAACATTTTCATGGGTGTTGAAACCATGGTGCAACCAGCAATTGCACAAGACGCCGCGGAGACCCAACCCGCGCAAACACAGGCCGCTGAACCGGCTGCTCAGCCGACTAATCAACGGGGCGGTGCGATTGATCCCTTGATGATGAGCCGGTCCGAATTAGACCTGTTACAGGACTTGTCGTCGCGTCGGGTCGAGCTTGATGCCTTAACCAGAGAGTTGGACACACGTGAGCGTCTGCTGGAGGCAACGGAGCGTCGAATCGATGAAAAGATTGTGCGCCTTGAAACGCTGGAAGCGCGCATGGCGGCGCTGGTTCGTTCTTATGAAGATAACGAAAACACCCAGCTGCAAAGCTTGGTAAAGGTCTATGAAACGATGAAGCCAAAGGATGCTGCGCGCATTTTCGCCCGTCTTGGAATGGATATTCAGCTTGAAGTCGCAACGCGTATGAAAGAGGCTAAAATGGCCCCGATCATGGCGGCTATGCCCGCCGAAGCCGCCGAGGCCTTGACCGTAGAACTGGCGACCCGTGCCGTTCTGCCAGAATTGGATGGCTCCTGATTATTCTTTGCCCCCTATTGACATCGGGGGAATTGTCTCTTTTGGTTTGTTTTTTTGAGAAAGGACGTGCATCGGTATTGGTGGTTTAACTGTGCTTTAACTCCAGATATGCTCTTCTGGTTTTTTCCGTTGTTCAAGGCTAGACTCAGAAGATAAAAATCTCAGGCAACAAGCGTGAGTATGGGGAAGGGATCGGGAATGCCATCTGTCGATGCGGTTGAATTAAGCGAAATCGAAGTTGTAAAGGCAAGGATTGCGGAGATCATTACCGCAAAAGGCTATGATGCAAACGTAGAGGAAATCGGCAATTTTATGATGGCGCTTATTGATTCTGTCGCAGCCTTGGAGCCACGTCAGATGAGCGAAGATACCCTGCCGACGGCAAGGACCGAATTAGCCGCGATCACGACCACGACCGAGGATGCAGCAGGGCAGATCATGGATGTCGCGGAACGGGTTGGCGAGCTTGCTGAAACCACTGAGGGGGAAACACAGGAAAAATTGCTCGAGATATCCAACGACCTATTCGCGGCAACAGCCTTTCAAGACCTGTGTGGCCAGCGAACTGGCAAGGTGGAACAACTGCTTGATAAATTAAGCGCTGGGCTGGATGGTTTGGCCAGTTGCGTAGGGGATAATAATCTTACGCTTTCGGACGATACAGTAGAGTATGATGAAGATGGCCATGTCACCAACGAGGATGTTTTATTACATGGCCCGCAGAATGAAGGCGAAGGAAATTCGCAGGATGACATTGACGCGCTTCTAGCGTCTTTTGATTAGCCGTTGGACCTGAAACAGGTCTGAATCATGGGCCGCGACCCATATGGCTGGGCACCTGCTGAATATCAAAGTGGGATGCACAGATCATGAAAGACAATGATCATGAAGAAATCGTCGTAAGTCGGGAGGGCATTGATGCCAGCCTGAGTACGCTTGTATCTATCTTTTTGATTGTTCTCGCGTTTCTTGCCACGATGCACTCTGTTTCCAGTCTAAAACTGGCGCGTGTTGGCGCGACACTGCACAGCGTCAATTCAGCTTTCGCGGGGCGGATAACCAGCACACCCCACGATGTTGTTGAAATTGACACCGAACAAGCCGGGGCAACCGCCCGCGGCGGCAACCAGCCGTTCCTGGAGGCGGGAGCGTTTTTACTCTATGATAGTCTGTCGATTGAGGGCGGCGAGGCGATCAAGCTTGGCGGTTCCTTGGAAACAGATATCCCAGCCAATCGCATTTTTGTTGGCGTTTCGGGACTGGTCCGGCCTGAATTTGATGAATTCTCCAAGGAACTGGTCCTGCTGTTACAAGGCGGCGGCGAACGTGAGCGGCGCGAGGTTGAATTTGTCTTTGGCTTCGAAAATGAACAAGAACGCCGCTTTGCTGTGGCCAGAAGTGAAAGTTTGGCACGAAACTTGATAGACCAAGGGGCAGAGGGCAAAAACATTGTCGTCGGCGTTCATCGTGGCCCGTCGGGGCGGGTGATTGTCCGCTTCCGAAGCCGCTTGGATGCAGAAGCAAGGGTGGATTACGCTGGGTATTGAGTGCTCGGAAGAGATCATTAAAACAATATGTTAACTAGGAACAACATGAGTATTTGGCCATCACATTTCAGGCATTATGTTGCCCGCTCCGAAGCGAGCTGGATGGTGACATTTGCCGATCTTTTGGCACTCATTGTCACCTTTTTTGTCATGCTCATATCCATGAATAGCTTGCATCTAGACCGCTGGAACGCTGTTGTGGAGTCCTTGACGGGGCAATTTAACCCCGCGCGCGCGTCCTTCACGCTGACTGAATCAGGCACTGGGGTTCAGGCTGAAAAGGTGGCAGAGGCAAGCATCTCGCTTGATTACCTATCCGCAGTTTTTGAAGAAGCGACCGTGCGCTATAGCGGCGTCAGGGGATTAGCGGTTCATCGCTTACAGGATAGAGTTGTGATTTCTGTACCTTCAGCATTTTTGTTTGCCGGGCAGGGCGGCCAGTTCAGTAGCGAGGGTGGGCGCTTATTGTCCAATCTGGCGTCGGTGTTCGCACAATTGCCAAACGAAGTGAATGTTGTTGGCCATGCAAACGAAAATATTGGCACCAGCAGTCCATGGGCGGTCTCGGCACACTGGGCGAATGGCGTTATTATTGCTTTGAATAGCGCCGGATATTCTGCGTCCATGACGGGTTACGGACTGGGCCCGATGCGTTATAGTGATTTGTCGGCGTCGTTGCCGGATTTGGTCCGGGCCAATTTGGCGCAGCGGGTTGATATTGAAGTTTTGGATAGGTTGCGCCTAGGGGTCCAATCCGGCGGAATGGACCGCGGCAGCAGCAATAAGGACAGTGATGCAACATGAAGGCGACGTTTAAATCATCCTTTAGCCGGCGTCAGTATGGCAAGCAGTCTCGTTTCGGGCGCTTCGCTTGCGTTGTCTCGACCTTTCTGCTTTGCGTGACGGTTTTTGGCACAACGGTAATGATTGGGGCAGGGCCCGCTTGGGCGCAAGCCATTGTAATTGTTCGAAGTGCGGAAGTGGCGGACGCCAGCCAACTAACATTTTTTGTTCCTGCCAATGTTGGGGTGAGTGAACAGCGGGACGGTGATCAGTTTAACATCGTTTTTACCGCGCCAATGGATTTTGACTTTGGTCCCTTTCGCACCACACCATTAAGGTTTGTCGCCGCGCCCGGTTATTCCCAGACGGATAGTGAAACGACAGTATCGCTGACGTTGACCAATGGTGCCAGCGCCGAATTGTCCCGCACTGGCAGGCGCTTGGTTTTGCGCGCTGCTGTACCAGAAGTTGCCGCACCGACGCCCGCCGAAACCGCAGCCGCACAAGCCCAAGAACAAGCCGCCCAACAACAGGCTACCGAGCAAGCTGCGGCGGATCAATTGAACACGGTCCCCGGCCTAGCTGATTTTGTCGCAGAGGAACAAGCGACAGCGACTGTGGCGCAAAATGCGGCAGCCAACCAAAATACGTCCGCAGCAGAGAGTAGCGACGAGCAAGCAGATTCCCCAACCAGAAATTTGGAGTCAGGGGCGGCATCGGGGCCGTTGCTGACCGTTAGTATGGAAGCAGGGGCAGATGGTGCCCAGCATATCCATTTTGAATGGCGCTACCGGGTAAGCTCAGCGGTTTTCAGCCGCGGTGGCTATCTTTGGGTTATTTTCGATGAAGAGGCCGAGCCTGACCTTGCCGCTTTACAGCCATTTCTTAATGACCGGATCACCACCGCCGAACAGGCACGGGACCGCGACCAAACCCTGTTTCGTTTCACCCTGAATGACGAGCAGGGCGTTGTCGTCAGCGCCGAAGATAATCGCTGGACGGTTTCTTTGATGGACGAAGAACAGACCCCATCAAATCCGATCACCATGGCGCGACAAGATGTTGAAAGTGATAATTTTCGGCTATTCATTCCCATAGAAAACCCCGGGCCGCACCTGCGGATTATGGACCCCTTGGTGGGTGATGTTTTGGATGTTATTCCCATTTTAGCGCCCGGTTCCGGGGCTTCGCGGGAACGAGTTTTTGCTCAGTTTTCATTGCTTCCCTCTGCTCAAGGACTGGTATTGACGCGCAATTCGGATCAACTCGTCGTTTCGCGCTTTTCAAATGGTGTGGCGGTCGGTGGTGTAACCAATTTGGCGATCTCCAATTCGCCTTTGGATACGGATATCGCCTTGCGTCGATTACAGGCCCAAGGCGCTTTACGCCCGGCGCGTTTGATCGATTTTGAGGTGTGGCGACTTGGTCCGCTTGATGATTTTAATGATAACCGTACGCGCTTGCTCGGTGCTATTTCCCAAGCGGAAGGTGATGAGATTAACGAGCGTCGGTGGGACTTAGCGCGCTTTTTCCTAGGTCACGGCTTGGCATCGGAAGCCATGGCGGTTCTATCGCTGATGGCCGAGGCTAGTCCGGAAATTATGACGGATCCAAAATACCGCGCTGTCCGTGGCATTGGAGCGTATTACCTGCGCGACTATGTTGAGGCACAGCGCCAATTAGGCGCCCGTGAATTAGATGTGGAGCCGGGTATTTATCTGTGGCGGTCATTGGTCGCGGAAACGATCGGTGAATATGAAAACTCCATCAAATTATTTGAACGGGGCCGGGAAAGTATCGACCAATATGAGCCGAAACAAATCGCTGCCTTCCGCAGTGCGGTGGTGCGTGCTGCTTTGGCTGTGGAGCGATTCGACACCGCCAATTGGCAGCTTTCTTTGTTGCGGCGCATGGAACTGGACCCCTATTCATTAGCGGATGTCGACTATCTTGAGGGCCGCCTTTTGCAGCTGCTGGGCGAAGGCGAAGAGGCAAAGACGTATTTCCTTGGCATCGACGAATTTATCAATCGCCGCGCCGCTGCGCATGCTCGTTATGCAATGGCTTTGGCACAGCTCGAATCCGGTGATATTGATAATGACCAAGCCATCGAGGAAATGGAACGACTGCGTTATTCGTGGCGGGGCGATAAATTTGAACAGGAATTGCTGCATGGTCTGGGTCAAATGTATATGGCCAAAGATGATTACCGCCATGGATTGGAGACCCTTCGTCAGGCGGTGGCTTCTTTTGAAGAAAGTGCCGCAACTCGCGCCATGACGCAGGAAATGGTGACCGCTTTTCATCGACTGTTTCTCGAAGGCGAGGCCGACAAGCTGCCGCCAGTGCAGGCGCTGGGCCTTTATTATGACTTCCGCGAGTTGACGCCCCTCGGTGCCGAGGGTGATCAAATGATCCGCCGTCTTGCTGATCGGCTTGTGGGGGTTGATCTGCTTGACCGTGCGGCTGAACTATTGAATCATCAAGTCCGTTTCAGGCTGGAAGGGTCCGCACAGGCACTGATTGCTAGCCGTTTGGCGAAGATATATCTGTTGGATCATCGTTCCGAGGATGCATTGGAAATCCTGCGTGCAACGCGGCAGGCGAGTATGCCCGCAGATGTCGCCGAGGACCGCCGTTTGGTCGAAGCGCGGGTTCTGGTCGAACTTGGCCGTTATGATGAGGCCGAGATATTGATCGAGGCGCAAACCAGCCCCGAGGCGATGGCAATTCGTGCTGATTTGTTCTGGGGGGCTGGCAACTGGCCAGAAGTCGCCAGTTCAACCGCGACCATACTTAACGAGCGTTGGCGCGATACCAGCCAGCCGCTTAATAATGAAGAGCGCCAATATCTTATTCGTCATGTTATTGCGCTGTCGCTGGATGATCAGCGGGCACAGCTTGATTTGGTCAAGGCCCGTTATGCGGATTTGATGCAGGATGGGCTGCTGGCCAATGCATTTGATGTCATTACCAGCCCGGAAAACTACACCAACGATGAATTGCGCGATGTGGTGCGGCGCACCGCAGCTGTGGATACGTTGCAGTCTTTCATGGACAGCTATCGCCAAGAATTTATAAACCGTCTGCCAGCGTCACCCGAATCATCTCAATAAAACACGTCTATCGCTAACCCACCGGCGGGAAACTGCGGACGAGGTTGCCTGCAAGCAGGTTCCAGCCGTCGACCAGCACAAAGAAAATCAGCTTGAAGGGCAGGGACAGCATGATTGGCGGCAACATCATCATCCCCATGGACATCAAGATTGATGCAACGACCATGTCAATGACAAGGAAGGGAATATATATCAAAAACCCAATCTCGAACGCACGGCGCAATTCGCTGATCATGAATGCGGGGACCAAGGCGGTAAAGGGGGTATCGTCGCGTGTGGCCTGTTGTGCCGTTTGCAGCGCGTTTAGCTGTTCTTCTTCGCTGTCCGCGCCTTGAATGCCGGCCTCTGACAGCTCCAGAAACAGGGCAAGGTCATTGTCGCGCACATTGGCAAGCATAAAGGTTTTAAACGGCTCAGCGGCACGGGTCAGAGCCTCAACTTCTGTCAGGCGCTCTTCCATCAGGGGTTCAATTCCTGCGTCATAGGCGGCCTGAAAAGTCGGTGCCATAATAAAGCCCGTCAAAAACAAAGCCAACGATGCCAAGACCATATTGGGCGGGGTCTGTTGAGTCCCCATGGCGTTCCTTAGTAGTGACAAAACCACAATGATCCGTGTGAAGGATGTCATGACGATCAGAATTGCCGGTGCTAGGCTCAGCACCGTTAGCAATAGGATCATCTGCACCACGCGTCCAGTCATTGAGCCTTCCTGACCAAAGTCTAATGAAATGGCCTGGGCAATCGCATCACCCGAATATAATAGGGTCATGCCAAGACCCAATGAAGCCAACGCGAAAACCCAAGAGGGTTTGATTTTTATATATTTTTTGATTCTAAAAATATGTTTCATAAATAATAACTTATCATTGTAAGTTTATGTGATATCTTAGCATTAATTGACCAGCTTTTTCACTGCACCTAAGGGGTCGTTTTGCCATCGGACGCGGAGTCGTTTGGGGGTTCTGTGGCGGTCGCGCAGGGCCAACTTTGGCCGATCTCTCGCTCTCCGTTGTGCCCTAAAATGATTAAATGTTCGTGATCGTCTCGGCGGACAATGACGAGCCTGCGGCGCGGGTCCAAGGGAATGCTTTCCATGACGCAAAGGCGATTATTGCGGCTCGCCCTCTGTTGGCTACCAAGCCCGTGAATCAGCCCGGTTCGCTGTAGGGCCCAGCCCAACCCGACAATCAGCAGCAGTACCAGCATGAGCGCGCTGACGGCTGTGGCGAGATCCATGAAATCCATCGGTGTGTGTCCCCCTGTGCCCGGTTTCTATTGGCGGTGCGAGCGGCCATCGAAACCCATCTGGCCTATACCCGACATTATATGATGGGCTTTGCTATTCGGCGTCAAGTCACCTCGGCCGCGAATGTGACGAATATTAGGTGGTTGGGCTTATTCTCTGCCGAGCGCGGTGGTTTAGAGAGTGATTCGAAAATATTTCAAAATTAGTTAAAATTTTAAGATATTTTGATATATGTTGTGATTAAGTAGGATTTTGAATCCCGGTCAATTTGTTTAAGGCATTGTTTTTAATTATTTTTTATTAGAGTGCTGTTGACTCGGCTTTGTAAAAATTCACCAATTGTTAAGGGATTATCGCACATATTAACGCGTAAATTTGCTAGATATGACACGAGCAGATTGATGAGAACATCAGAAAGCCAAGGCCAATGAGTTTTACTGCAAACCCAATGATGAATGCCATCGCCACCAAGCTTGCTTGGTTGGGGACGAAGCAGGCGACCATTTCGCAAAATCTGGCCAATGCCAATACGCCTGGATATCGCGCACGCGAGGTTGCTGCGCCCGATTTTGCCAAACTTCTGCAAAAGAAAGACAACGCGGCGAGGGCGCTAAAGGTTGCGTCGCTGCGCCAAACATCCGACAAACATCTGAAAATCGGTGGTGAGGCCGAAGGTTTGTTTGATATTAAGGTTGACGACAGAAAGCCCGTCGACAGTAAGCTGTCCGGCAATAATGTGATTTTGGAAGAGCAGATGATTGATATGGCGCAAACCCAGTTGGATTATGCGACCATGATTAATTTGTACCGCCGCCATGTGGGGCTGCTGAAGACAGCTATTGGTAAACAGGGCTAATTTGACCTAAACATTAGGGATTTGAATACCATGGGCAAAAGGCCCAGTTAGAGAGAAGAAGACATGGATTTCGAGCAAAATTTTGGAATTTCCGCAGCTGGCCTGAGGGCACAAAGCCTCCGCATGCGGATTATTGCTGAAAACTTGGCCAACCAGGACAGCGTTGCGGCATCGCCGACAGAAGACCCATACCGTCGCAAGTTGGTCTCATTTCGCAATACATTAGACCGTAAGTTGGGTGTTGAAACCGTTGAGTTGGGCCCAGTGGCTTATGATCAGGCGGCGTTTGGACGAAAATATGATCCGGGTCATCCTTCTGCGGATGCTGATGGCTATATTCGCACCACCAATGTGCGCGGGATTATTGAAAGCATGGATATGCGCGATGCGCAACGGACCTATCAGGCCAATGTTAGCGCGATCGAAGCTTCAAAGAAAATGATGCTGCAGACGATTGAACTGCTGCGTTAATATGTACACATCCTGCGGATATTCTATGTCCGCTGTGGTGAAGACTAAAATAGCCGGAAAGGGACAGAAAGATGGCTGGAATTGATGCAGTAGATGCCGCCGCCGCCTATGGCAAGGCAATGACAAAGGCCAGCGGCACAAATGCAGTTGAAAGTACCGGCAGCGGCTTTCAAAACGCCCTTAGCGATATCGTCGAAGGAACCGCCGGCGCCGCACGTGGCGCCGAAGAAGCCAGCGCACAAGCGGTCATGGGCAATGCCAATGTGATTGATGTCGTTACCGCAATGTCCAATGCGGAATTGACCGTTCAAACTGTGGTTGCCGTTCGCGACAAAGTTATTCAAGCTTATAATGATGTAATTCGTATGCCGCTCTAGGCGGGGACACCTATCAGGCTCGCCTATGAACAGCGGCCGAAATGGCACCTTGTTTGATCCACATGAACAATGGTCTTGCCCAATAAGCCCTGCGGGCCCATTATGATCATGGCTGATCGATTAGGCGCGATTTTGATCGGCTAAGTTTAAATATCTGGTCATATCCGGTTCATCTATCCTAATAAGTGGTGTTAAGTATACTATGGAAGCTGCTGACGTCATCGAAGTCGCCCAAGACGGCATCTTGACCCTGCTGGCAGTCGCCGGACCACTTTTAGCGATTGCGTTGTTGGTGGGGCTTACCATTGCACTTTTCCAAACCTTGACCCAAATTCAGGAAATGACGCTGACATTTGTACCTAAAATCATCGTTATATTTCTGGCTATGTTGGCCTTGCTGCCAAGCATGGGGTCTAATCTAAACGGCTTTTGGGTGCGGATATTAGAGCGCATCGCGGCGGGTTAATGCCATGTGGCCAGACCTGATCGCGGAAGACGTCTTTAAATTTTTGGTGGTTTTTGCACGGATCGGCGGCTTGATGATGCTGGCCCCGGCGATTGGGTCTGGCACCATTCCAGCACGCGCCCGGCTGGTTCTTGGTTTGGCGATCAGTTTTCTGGTGTTTGCTTTGTTGCGCCATCAATTGCCGACTATGCCAGATTCGCCGTGGGCTTTGGCGGTGATCTTGTTTTGGGAAGCGACCAAGGGAATTATGATCGCGTTGGTGGCACGGGTTATTGCCGCCTGTTTGCATGTCGCAGGAACCATTATTGGTTTTCAGGGTGGCTTGGCGGCAGCCCAACAGTTTGACCCCAATCAGGGCTCTAGCGGGGCGTTGTTGGCTGCTTTTTTATCCATGCTCGGCGTCTTGATTATTTTCACAACAGACCTGCATCATCTTTTGATCCGCTCAATGGTTGGCAGTTATGCGCTTTTGCCCGTCGGGCAGGGCCTGATGATGGGCGATGTTGCTGAATTGGGGACAAATGTCGTTGCTGCCAGCTTTGCTATGGGGGTGCAACTGGCATCGCCGTTCATTGTTTACGCGATTGTTTATAATGTTAGTCTTGGCTTAATCGCGCGTATGATGCCGCAGCTTCCGGTGTTTTTCGTGGGTATGCCGATTAATTTGTATGTTGCTTTTTTTATTCTGGCGCTTGTATTGCCAACGATGATGATGTGGTTTGGGTCCTATTTTGATACGCAGATGCGGACCTACTTCCCCCCTTTCTAAGCTGAGCTGTAGTTTTAGGGGGTAAGCCCACTTTTGGGACAAGGATGAGATGAATGGCTGACGATCAGGACGATGCGTCAAAAACCGAGGAACCCAGTCAAAAGAAGCTGGATGATGCGGCAAAGAAAGGCGATGTCGCGCGCTCACAAGAAGTGCGCAGTTGGTTCATGTTGGTCGCATCTACTGTGGTGGTGGTTGCCTTGGTTCCTGGCGTCGCCTCGGGCGTTTTTAATAACCTCGGAGGCTTTTTCGCAAATCTTGACCAGCTCGACATGGATGGCAACAGCCTGATCACGGTGCTCGGTCGCTTGCTCGGAAATATTGCGGTCCTGCTGGTTGCCCCAGCGGTTGTGATGGTGGTTGCCGCCATCGGCGCCAGTATGATGCAGCACAAAATTAGTTTTTCAGGGGAAAAGCTGAAACCCCAGCTAAGCAAGCTCTCGGTCTTAAAGGGCTTGAAGCGTATGTTTTCGATGAATTCGCTGATGGAAGCCACCAAGTCACTTGTGAAATTTGCTGTCATTGGCGGTGTAACGATTTATTTGATTTGGCCAGAACAGGGTATTCTATATTCAATCATCACCACGCCCCCAAATGAAATACCCGAAGTGGCCTGGGTTCTGGTTCTGAAACTGATGGCGGGCGTTGTGTCGGCGATGACCGTGGTGGCAGTTGCCGACTTGGTATATCAGCAAGCACAATTCACCAAAAAAATGCGCATGACCAAACAAGAGGTAAAAGACGAATATAAGCAGCTAGAAGGTGATCCACATATCAAGGCCAAGATACGGCAAATTCGTCAGGAAAAGGCACGTGGGCGCATGATGGCCGCCGTACCGGAGGCCGCAGTGGTCATCACCAACCCCACCCATTATGCCGTTGCGCTCAAATATGCGCATGGCGAAATGGAGGTGCCGATCGTGGTCGCCAAGGGGGTTGATGCTATTGCCGCGAGAATTCGTGAAATTGCAAAAGAGCACGATATCCCCTTTGTTGAAAACCCACCTTTGGCGCGCGCACTGTTTGCGACAGTAGAAATTGACGAAGAGGTCCCGCCAGACCATTATAAAACGGTGGCCGAGGTGATCAGCTTTGTGATGAAACTTCGCCGCCGTCGGCCCAAGGGTGCCCGCGTGGGGCGGGGCTAGTATTTAGGCACATGCGCGGCGCATTCAGGTGCGCACAGCCAAGTGCGGGAGAGGGCATCATATGATCGCGCAGATCATGGCCAAACTAACAGGCAATATCACCGGCGACCAACGCGGTCGTATCGAGCGACCCATGCATGAGGTGCTTGATCTGATCGGGTGGGAGGAACGCAAACAGACCGCACGGGAGCTATCTGTGTTGCGGGCGCTAGCATGGTCGGGCGTGATTGCCATGCCAACCTATTTTTTGTTGGTTGCCAGTGGTTATACCAGCATTCGTGCGGGGTGGATGGCGCTTTTGGCGTTTGCGGTCTTGGCACCAATGGTGACACTTTATTTGTCACGGTCCTGGGCGGGCGCACATGCGAATTCGGCGGCTTTGTCGGCCATGCTCGAATCCATGAAAGAACCTGTCTGTATTCTTGATTCTCGCAATCGTGTTGTCGGCTCGAATAGCCCGTATCGGCGTTTTTTTCTGGGCGCAATTCAGGCACCCCCAGCGCTTGTGGGCAGGGATAAATCGGGGACGCCATCTTTCGTGTCTATGATAACAAAGGTCCGCGCGGGACATGCTGGGCGCGGATTTCTAGAGATCGAAGACGGCGACACCATGCATTTTTATGAGGTGAGCGCTAGTCATTCCGGGGCATATAGTATTTGGCGCTTTAGCGAGTTTGATCCGGATAAGCCAGTGGTTCAGGCCGGCGAGTGGTTTGATGCATTTTTGCGCCCTTTTCTTGAGGCCACGGCAATATCGGTATTTCTATTCAGTCATGATGATGATTTGATCTTTTATAACGCGCAGGCGCTTTCCCTGTTGGGGGTCAGCAGCGCCGCACTTGGCGGAGTGAAATGGACCCATGTGATGGGGCAGAACGGCCTTTTGAGCCGCGCCGCTGCCGAGGGGCGGGTCACCTATGAGACGGTAGATATACCCGTTCCCGGTTTGGACGGAGACCCCGCAAGCCCCGGCGGTCGGGTTGTTATTGTTCGTGAAACCCATATTGCCAGTGCAGCAGGCAGTACAATAAATTCCACGCCACAGGATTTGTCGCGTATTTTTGAAGGCGCGCCTATTTCCATCGTGGCGGTGGGTGAAGACGGCGAAATTAAAGAATTCAATAGGGCGTTCGGGAATGTATTTCAGCGCCGTTTGGGACGAGAGGCGGAAATTGGTAGCTCGTTTAAGGATTTTGTCGCCGAAGAGCAATGGGTGGGAATTCGCGATCGCCTGCGGTCTTCTATCGATGGAAAACCACCTAAAGCCCCATTTGATTTGGACGTGGTCGGTTCTGATGGGCAGGTCCTGCAGACGTTTTTTGGCACCGGGTCTTCTGCTGGGCGGAACTCGGCTCTGCTTTATATGATCGATACAACCGATCAAAAACTGCTCGAAGTGCAATTTGTTCAGGCGCAAAAAATGCAGGCGGTGGGGCAGTTGGCTGGTGGTGTGGCTCACGATTTTAATAACCTTTTGACGGCGATTATTGGGTTTTGTGATCTGCTGCTGGTGCGTCATAAGGCGGGTGATCAGTCCTTTGCCGATATCATGCAGATCAAGCAAAGTGCCAACAGGGGGGCCAATCTTGTGCGCCAGCTATTGGCCTTTTCCCGTCGTCAAACCCTACAGCCGACGGTGCTTGATGTGACCGACGTAATCGCCGAGCTGTCCAATTTGATCCGGCGTTTGATCGGCGGAAAGATAGAGTTTGAATTGCATCATGGACGCAACCTTGGCCGTGTACGGGTGGATCAGGGGCAGTTGGAGCAAGTGATCATCAACCTTGCGGTTAACGCGCGGGACGCAATGGAAGCCGGCGGCGCATTGACCATTCGAACTCGCAATGTGTTAAAGAGCGAGGCCGAGGGACTTGGCTATTCGGTTATGAAGCCTGAAGACTTTGTAGAGATATCGGTTGAGGACACGGGCAGTGGCATTCCCATCGCCTTTAAGGACAAAGTGTTTGAGCCTTTCTTTACCACCAAGGAGGTCGGCAAGGGCACGGGGCTTGGCCTGTCGACGGTTTATGGCATTGTCAAACAGACCGGGGGATATATCTTTGTTGATCCCAGTTATACAGCGGGCACAGCCTTTCGGATCTATCTGCCCGTATTGAAGGGCGTTGACGGTGAAAAACCTGTGGCCGAGATAGCCGAGGTGGATATAGCCCCTGTGCAGGACTTGACCGGGAAGGGCAGTATCCTCATCGTCGAAGACGAAGACGCCGTGCGTTTGTTTACCGCACGCGCGCTGTCCAGCAAAGGCTATGATGTCAGTGATGCGGCCTGCGGCGAAGATGCGCTGGATATGCTTGAGGCCGGCGATAAGAGGTTTGATTTGATGATCTCTGATGTCGTGATGCCAGGGATGGATGGGCCCACGCTGGCCGACCGGGCAAAGGCAATTCATCCAAGCCTGAAAATCATCCTGATTTCCGGATACGCCGAAGAGGCGCTGCGCCGTAAAGGTGAAGAAGTCAAATATGATTTTCTGGCCAAGCCATTTAGCTTGAATGAGTTGGCAGAGAAGGCCAAATCTGTATTGGACGGCGAATAGTTCCCTATACGTAACAGAGTCATGTTTTTGTGGAACATCGCATGAACAGAATTAATTTTACCTCGTTATTTCAACGACTTATAAAATAACTTGCCAATAAGAACAAAATAGGTACATTGAGGAGAATCAAGGCCTCAACGGACCCTTAATGTTCAACTTCATCCGGCGAGGCGGCCCCGAAAATACCCGGGGTTAAATCCTGCTCCTTAAAGCGTGTTTGGGCGCGTTTGTTTTGGCCCATTTCAGATTGCTTTCACGGGGGCGCTGTGAAATAAGGATGGAGATACACATGCCTGCTGCAAATTTAAAAATCGTGGAAGAAAAGAATATGGATAAGACCAAGGCTCTTGATGCTGCGTTGGCGCAGATTGATCGCGCATTTGGCAAGGGTTCTGTTATGCGCCTTGGGCAGCGGGACTCTTCGATTGAGATTGAGGCAATTTCAACAGGCTCTTTGGGGCTTGATATTGCGCTTGGGATTGGCGGTCTGCCCAAAGGCCGGATTATCGAAATTTACGGACCGGAAAGTTCGGGTAAAACGACACTTGCGCTGCATACAGTCGCCGAGATCCAGAAAAAAGGCGGCACAGCAGCTTTTGTGGATGCAGAACATGCACTTGACCCATCTTATGCCAAGCGTTTGGGTGTGGATGTCAATGAGCTTCTGATTTCGCAGCCGGACACAGGCGAGCAGGCCCTCGAAATTACCGACACACTGGTGCGGTCTGGCGCAGTTGATATTTTGGTTGTGGATAGTGTGGCGGCCCTTACACCCCGTGCAGAGTTAGAAGGTGAGATGGGCGATACCCATGTTGGCCTTCAGGCACGACTGATGAGCCAAGCCCTGCGTAAATTAACGGCGTCGATTTCACGGTCGAATTGCATGGTTATTTTCATCAACCAGATTCGAATGAAAATTGGTGTCATGTATGGCAGCCCAGAAGTGACCACAGGCGGGAACGCGCTGAAGTTTTATGCTTCTGTCCGTTTGGATATCCGCCGTATTGGGCAGATTAAAGAAAAAGACGATGTGGTGGGGAATGCGACCCGGGTTAAGGTTGTTAAAAATAAGGTCGCGCCGCCATTTAAGACTGTCGAATTTGATATCATGTACGGTCGCGGCATTTCCAAGGTTGGCGAGATTATCGACTTGGGTGTGAAGGCCGACGTGGTCGAAAAATCAGGCTCGTGGTATTCCTATGACAGTCAACGTATTGGTCAGGGTCGCGAAAATGCAAAACGCTTTCTGGAAGAAAACCCGGATGTTTGCGACTCCATTGAGCAGGCTGTGCTGACCAATGCAGGTTTGGTGGGCGAGGTGTTGCTCACCGACGAGCCGCTTGCTGACGCTGATGACGAATTGCCACCAGAGATGATCGAAGGCGCTGAGAGCGATAAATAATTTTTAACTCAGTTGAAAAGAAAAGCGGGGCTCTGGCCCCGTTTTTTTATGCCCGTAGCAACACTGGACATAGCCCCCAAGCACCTATAAAACCAAACCTAGGTTCTAATGGCAAAATCAGGCGGATTTGACACCCAATTGCGGGGTTAAATTACAGGGTTAAAAACGGATTATTTTATGAGCGGCGTTAACGAAATTCGCGATGAGTTTTTAAACTTTTTTAAGGGCCGCGGGCACGAGCTTGTCTCCTCCAGTCCGCTGGTGCCTATGAATGATCCGACATTGATGTTTACCAATGCCGGGATGGTGCAATTTAAAAATTACTTCACGGGCGCTGAGGCGGCCCCGTATCCCAGCGCGGTGACGTCGCAAAAGTGCGTGCGGGCCGGCGGCAAGCATAATGATTTGGATAATGTGGGCTATACCGCGCGCCACCATACATTCTTTGAAATGCTGGGTAATTTTTCCTTTGGCGATTATTTCAAGGCGGGGGCGATCGAATCTGCGTGGGACCTTTTGACCAAGGTCTATGCTATTCCGGCCGACAGGTTGACGGTTACCGTTTATCACACCGACGATGAAGCTTATGATTTGTGGCGCAAAATTGCGGGTGTCCCTGCGGATCGCATCATTCGTATTCCGACGAAGGATAATTTCTGGGCGATGGGGGATACAGGCCCGTGTGGACCCTGTTCCGAAATTTTTTATGATCATGGGGACCATATTCCTGGTGGACCGCCCGGCAGTGCCGACGAAGACGGTGATCGTTTTGTCGAAATTTGGAATCTGGTCTTTATGCAGTTCGAACAAGTTTCAGCGGACGAGCGTATTGCCTTGCCCAAGCCATCCATTGACACTGGCATGGGGTTGGAACGTATCGCGGCGGTGCTGCAAGGGACGCATGACAATTATCAGATTGATACCTTTCGTCATCTTATCGGGGCATCGGTTGACCTGACGGGCGTCGCGGCAGAGGGCGATGCGGGCGTCGGCCACCGGGTTATTGCCGATCATTTGCGGGCGTCCAGCTTTTTGGTCGCAGATGGTGTGTTGCCATCAAACGAAGGTCGTGGCTATGTTTTGCGGCGCATCATGCGCCGTGCCATGCGCTTTGCCCATGTCTTGGGGGCACGGGACCCGTTGATGTATCGCTTGGTGCCAACCTTGGTGACGGAAATGGGGGCGGCTTACCCCGAATTACGGCGCGCCCAGCCCTTGATCGAAGAAACGCTGAAACTTGAAGAAACGCGGTTTCGCCAGACACTGGAGCGCGGGCTGAAGCTTCTGGGTGAGGCCAGCGAAGATTTGGCTCGCGGTGACAGTTTGCCGGGCGACGTGGCGTTCAAGCTTTATGATACATTCGGTTTTCCCTATGATTTGACAGAGGACGCCTTGCGGCGTGAGGGTAAGACGGTTGACCGCCAGGGCTTCGATGCCGCGATGGACGCGCAAAAGGCCATGGCGCGCGCCAGCTGGGCGGGCTCTGGCGAGGCCGCTACCGATGAAATTTGGTTTGATGTCAGGGAAAAATCCGGGGCCACAGATTTCCTCGGCTATGATGCAACAACGGCCGAGGGGCAAATTACTGCGCTGGTTGTTGATGGTGCAATGGCAGAGGCTGCCAGAGCGGGTGAGACTGTCGCATTAATCGCCAACCAGACCCCATTTTACGGCGAATCTGGCGGGCAGGCGGGTGATGCCGGCACCATCACGACGACAAATGGGGCAGTGATACAGGTCGATGACACCCGCAAACAGATGGGCGATATGCATGTTCATCAAGGAACAGTTATGTCCGGCGAGGTCGCCGTGGGTGAGGCTGCGATCTTTAAGGTGAATGCAGACCGCCGCAACAAGCTGCGGGCCAATCACTCTGCGACGCATTTGTTGCATAAGGCGCTGCGCGATGTATTGGGGGCGCATGTGACACAGAAAGGCTCTCTTGTTGCGCCTGATTATCTGCGTTTCGATTTATCCCACAATAAAGCATTGGCGGCCGGTGAATTGGTCGCAGTCGAGCGCGCCGTAAACCGACAAATTCGCGCCAATACCCGCGTCACCACGCGTTTGATGACACCCGATGACGCCATAGCAGCAGGGGCGATGGCACTGTTCGGTGAAAAATATGGTGATGAGGTGCGTGTTTTGGCCATGGGCGTCCCAGAAGGTGATGAGGAGACCTATTCGGTTGAGTTATGCGGCGGCACCCATGTCCGCCGGACAGGTGATATAGGCTTTTTCAAAATCACAGAGGAAAGCGCAGTCTCCTCTGGGGTGCGCCGCATCGGTGCGGTCACTGGTGATGCGGCGCTCGACTATGTGCTGGACCAACAACAACTAGTCAATGATGCCGCGGCGGAGTTTAAATGCGGCACGCCAGCAATCGCGGAGCGTGCCAAATCCAGCCTGCAAAAGATTAAAGCCCTTGAAAAAGAACTGGCGGAGACGAAAAAGCAGTTGGCGCTTGGCGGCGGCGGGGCTGCTGGTTCACAGACCGAGGTTAGAGACGCGGGCGGGGTGAAATTTCACGGGCAAGCCTTGGACGGGGTCTCACCAAAGGACCTGCGGGCGCTTGCCGATGATGCGAAAGCGAACCTCGGCAGCGGCATTGTGGTCCTGATTGCAGTGAATGATGATAAGGCCGCTATCTTGGTCGGGGTGACCGATGATCTGATCAGTCACCATTCGGCTGTTGATCTGGTCAGAATTGGCGCAGAGGTTCTGGGCGGAAAAGGTGGCGGAGGACGCCCGGATATGGCGCAGGCCGGTGGTCCAAACGGGGCAAAAGCTGAGGATGCGATAGAGGCCATTTTTAATAGTTTGTCGTCCTAAAGGGCGAGAAAAGGGGGCACAGGTGGAGCATATAAGAAAACACGTCTATGAAGTCTTAGAGATGGGCGAGTTTGGTAGTCGCACGGGGGTATTCTTTGACCGTTTTATGTTGGTGATGATCAGCCTCAACGTTCTTGCAGTGGCCGCAGAAACTGTCGACGAACTTCATCATCAATACGCAACTGAGTTCCTTATATTTGAGATTTTTTCGGTGGTTGTGTTTTCCATCGAATATCTGGCGCGGTTATGGGTCTGCATAGATAATGATCAGAGCAGCACCTTATCCAACTGGCGCAAACGCTGGAACTATGTGCGTTCGCCCATGGCGATTATCGATATTCTGGCCATCATTCCGTTTTATCTGGTGGCCATTGTCAATGTCGATTTGCGGTTCTTGCGGATTTTCCGGCTGTTGCGTCTGATGAAACTGGTGCGCTATTCCCATGGTTTGGTGTCAATGGGGCGCGTTATTTACGACGAACGTCGCTCATTAATCGCTGCGGGCATCATCATGATTGGTGCTACGTTCTTCGCCGCCAGCTTGATGTATTTCGTCGAGAAAGATGCCCAACCTGTTGCGTTTGGGAGTATTCCAGCGTCGCTTTATTGGGCGATTACCACACTGACGACAGTCGGTTATGGTGATGTTACGCCACATACGGGATTGGGGCGCCTAATCGCCGGACTGGTCATGGTGTTTGGCCTGGCGTTTTACGCCATTCCCATTGGCATCGTGGCCTCTGCATTTACAAGTGAGATTCACCGACGCGACTTTGTCGTGCGCTATGGGCTGGTCGCCCGTGTGCCGTTGTTCGAGGGGCTAGATCCCGATATCGTCGGCGAGATTTCGCGGATGTTGCGGGCCATGGTCGTCGATAAGGGCACGGTCATATCGCATAAGGGGGAGAAGGCCGATGGGCTGTATTTTATCGTCTCAGGCGATGCGGTGGCCTATTTTGACGGGCGCGAAGTAGCGATACCAGCCGGGGGGTTCTTCGGCGAGATATCATTGCTGCGCAAAACCTTTCGCGACGTGACCGTGGTTGCAAAGACCAGTTGTAAAATCATGATCTTAGAGACCCATGATTTTCAACACCTTTTGACCGTGCGGCCCTATGTTAAGGAGCGTCTGGACGAACTGGTGGAAAGTCATCTGGGTGGCCTGGTCGAGCAGGGCGAATTATCCGCCGAGGAAAAGTCCGAAATACAACGCGGTCACCAAGATTGGTACGCCTCCCTTGCATCCGGCGAGGAGGGCTGAAACCAATCCCAGTGACGTAGTATTTTCAGAGCGTGATTGTCTGATTCAGAGCTTTTTGCAAGTTCTCGTCGATCTTGTCGAAGAACTGACGCGATGTCAGCCAGTTTTGTTCTGGCCCGATCAGCAACGCTAAATCCTTGGTCATATGGCCTGATTCCACCGTATCCACACAGACTTTTTCGAGAGCCTCTGCAAACCTTGCCAGTTGTGCGTTGGCATCCAATTTGGCGCGGTGTTTCAGACCGCCTGTCCATGCGAAGATAGACGCAATTGGATTGGTTGATGTTTCGCGACCCGCTTGATGCTGGCGGAAATGGCGGGTGACCGTACCGTGGGCTGCTTCTGCCTCAACAATTTTTCCATCTGGCGTCATCAGGGCAGATGTCATCAGACCGAGACTGCCAAAGCCTTGCGCCACCGTATCTGACTGCACATCGCCATCGTAATTCTTGCAGGCCCAGACAAATTTACCGGACCATTTCAGCGCACAGGCCACCATGTCATCAATCAGCCGGTGTTCGTAGGTGATCCGGGCGTCATTAAAGGCCTCTGCAAACTCAGCCTCATATACCTCTTGGAACAGGTCCTTAAAGCGTCCGTCATAAGCTTTGAGAATGGTGTTCTTGGTGGACAGATAAACGGGCCACTTGCGCATCAATCCATAGTTCAGGCAGGAACGGGCGAAGTCACGGATGCTGTCGTCCAAATTATACATACCCATTGCGACGCCGCTGCCGGGGAAGTTGAATATTTCCCATTCTTGTGCATCTCCACCGCCTTCGGGTTCGAATTTCATGGTCAGCTTTCCCTTGCCCGGAATGAGCATGTCGGTGGCGCGGTATTGGTCACCAAATGCGTGACGGCCAATGACGATAGGGTCGGTCCAACCGGGAACAAGGCGCGGCACGTTCTTACAAATAATAGGTTCGCGGAAAACTGTACCCCCAAGGATGTTGCGGATTGTTCCATTGGGCGAACGGTACATGCGTTTCAGGCCAAATTCCTCGACCCGTGCCTCATCCGGTGTGATGGTGGCACATTTAACGCCGACGCCATATTTCTTGATGGCTTCTGCCGCTTCGACGGTGATTTTATCGTCGGTCGCATCGCGTGATTCCATACCCAGATCATAATAGATCAAATCTACATCCAGATAGGGGAGAATCAGTTTTTCGCGGATCCATTGCCAAATGATTCGCGTCATTTCATCGCCATCTAATTCGACAATTGGATTTTCTACCTTAATTTTAGACATGCTGGTTCCCCAAGTCTGAAGCCCCCAAGTGCCCGTAACAGCCGGACCGTCGAGACGCAGTGATAAAAATATGGTTATACGCAGGCATCCTGAGGCCTGCGTAAATCGGGTTAAGCTTTAAAAGAGATTGCTTTCACTTTCAAGCCAAGGATCATCGGCTTCGTCCAAAACAGGCATTATTTCATCTATAGTTTCGACCAAGGAATAAAGGTAATTCACATCACCATTGGCGAATTCTTGGTCAATCATCTGATTCAAGAGCTGTAGGAAAGGGGTCCAATATCCAACAGCGTTCAAGACGATAATCGGCTTTTCATGCATGCGCAGTTGCCGCCATGTCATAACTTCGACCATTTCTTCAAGCGTGCCGATCCCTCCCGGCAGAACAAGAAACGCATCGGCCAAGTCAAACATCATTTTCTTGCGCTCATGCATATTACCGACCACGTGCAATTCACTGCATTGCTCAAACGTGATTTCACGGCTGTCCAAAGATGACGGGATAACCCCTGTAACATGCCCGCCAGCGCCCAGCACGGCCCGCGCGATATGCCCCATTGTCCCCACACTGCCGCCGCCATAAACAAGCTTAATGTCGTTTTCCGCCATCATCTTGCCAACTTCGCGTGCAAGCTTGGCATAGCCAAGTCCTTTACCATCGCGTGATCCGCAGTAAACGCACATGCTACTAATTTCTGCCATAGGGACGGGACCTCCGGTTCATAAAGCTGACGATAAATTAAACTCTGACAAAAAAACTAAGTGCAATAACAAAACCAAGCCGTAAAATAGCGTATCAATTATCAGTTAGTCCATTGTTCTCATAGAAAAAGGGCGAATATGATAAGAAATTCAGGAAGATTGTTGCTGATTGTGCTGCTCTTATTTAAGAACGATGATGAACTTTATTTAATGGACCTTTTGCTTGAGCGATAAAAACACCATCTTCACGCCGATTGGCGTTGCGATTATGACCCTTGCTGTCATTGCTGTGGGGGTTGTGGTTTTCTTGTTGCTCGGTGGTGATGAGGCCGCAACACCCCCAGAAACCATATCTGCGGTTAGTCCGGAAACCGAAGCAGATCGGATTTCTGCGCCCATCGTACCGTCTTTTGACGTGGTGCGCATTTCGCGCGGTGGTACCGGCGTTATAGCTGGGCAAAGCGAACCTGGGGCGCGGGTGCAATTATTGGCCGATGATGTTGAAATTGCCAGCGTAACTGCCGACAGATCAGGCGAATGGGTGCTGATATTGGAAGAGCCACTGGCGCCAGGGTCCGTGGAATTGAGTATCATCGCGCAACTGGGCGAGGGCGAGGACGATACGGCGGTGTCTTCAGATGTGGTTGTGGTCTCTGTGCCGGAGCGCCCGGAAGATGTAGTTCTGACAAATGGCGTGGTTGCTGTTTTGACCCCGCGTGATGGGTCTGGCCCGAGCCGTATCTTGCAAAAACCCGGCGCACGACCTGTTGGTGAAATTGGCGATAGTTTAACCCTAGACAGTATTGATTATGATGCCAATGGCCGGGCCATGATTTCTGGCCGCGCCATTCCCCGTGCGCAAGTGGCCATCTATTTAGACAATGCCTTCTTCGGGGGTATTCGCGCCGATGATGAGGGCCGCTGGACACTATTGGCAGATGAAACTATATCGGATGGCGAACATATTATCCGGATTGATCAGATCATTGGCGACGGCGATGTGCATTTGCGTATCGAGCAACCCTTCCAAACAGGGTTTCCAATTGATGTTTCGACGCGCACGGGCAAGGTTGTGGTTCAACCGGGCAATAGCTTGTGGCATATTGCACGGCGTATTTATGGGACTGGGGTGCGCTATACGCTTATTTTTCAGGAAAATAACGAGCAGATTCGCGACCCCGACCTGATCTATCCGGGGCAGCTATTTGAATTGCCGGGTTTTGCCCATTCGCAGTCCAAACAGGGTAATGAACCCCAACCTAGATAATTGGTGCTGGTGATCACTGCTCTTTTCCCGCATTCTGGCCACCTATGACAAAAGACAATTCTAAATTCGACCGTGACCGTGAACCCATCGACCAGTCCCTGTCAGGGGCGGGGCATGCGAACACCCTCCGGAAAATGATTCCCTATCTTTGGCCCCCAGGTGAAGTGGGCCTAAAGATACGGGTTATTATGGCCATGCTGTTTTTGTTTGGTGCCAAGCTGGTAACCGTTTATTTGGCGTTTTTTTATAAAGACGCCGTTGATGGCTTGACCAATGCGGTTGAATCGACCGGACAGAACCAGATTGATCTGGTCTATGGGATTCCCTTGGCAGTGATCGTGGCCTACGGTCTAGCGCGGTTTATGTCCATCGGCTTTGCAGAATTGCGCGATGTGGTGTTTGCACGGGTGTCCCAACATGCAATCCGACGGCTGGCCCTACAGACGTTTCGCCATTTGCATAAGCTGTCCTTAGCCTTTCATTTAGAACGTCGCACCGGTGGCTTGTCGCGGGCAATCGAGCGGGGCACACGGTCCATTGGCTTTATGCTGCGGTTCATATTGTTTTCGGTTTTACCGACATTTGTCGAAATTGGTCTGGTGACGGTCATTTTTTATCGCCATTTCGGGCCAGAATATGCGTTTGCATTGTTGGTCGCGGTGGTGCTGTATGTTGCAATGACGTTTCTGGTGACAGATTGGCGGGTGAAATTCCGCCGCACCATGAATAAAGAAGACAGCGCTGCAAACACCAAGGCGATCGACAGTTTGATCAATTATGAAACGGTCAAATATTTTGGCAATGAGACCCACGAATCGGAACGCTACGACAGTGCCCTTGCCAGCTATCAAAGCGCTGCCATAAAAAGTCAATATTCACTCAGCCTTCTTAATGTTGGCCAATCTTTGGTGATTAACGGGGCTTTGGTCACAGCGATGGTTTTCGCGGCCTTTGATGTGGTCGATGGGCGCTTGACACTTGGTGACTTTGTGTTGGCGAACACGCTACTGATTCAGCTTTTTATTCCCTTGAATCTATTAGGTTTTGTCTACCGCGAGATAAAAAACGCGCTTGTCGATATGGAACAGATGTTTGGGCTTCTTGCGCGTCAACCACTGGTCGAGGATAAAAAGGGAGCCGCAGAAGGCGCGATTACCCATGGTCATATCCGTTTTGATCATGTGGACTTTTATTATCAACCAGAACGACAAATTCTTCGCGATGTCAGCTTTGAAGTGCCAGCGGGAAAGACGATTGCGATCGTGGGACCCAGTGGCGCGGGTAAGTCGACGATCGCGCGCATTCTTTACCGCTTTTATGACATCTCCGGGGGTAGTGTCAGCATTGACGGCGTCGACATCCGCGACATGACGCAGGCCAGCTTGCGCCGGGCCATCGGCATTGTGCCACAGGATACGGTTCTGTTTAATGAAAGTATTTTGTATAATATTCGCTATGGCCGCCCAGATGCAACGCGGGCAGAGGTCGAAGACGCCGCGCGCCTTGCCAGCATCGACAGTTTTATTACGGCTCTGCCAGATGGCTTTGATACGGTGGTCGGGGAGCGTGGATTGAAGCTCTCTGGCGGGGAGAAGCAGCGTGTCGCCATTGCGCGGACCATTTTAAAACAACCGCCCATACTTTTATTGGACGAGGCGACGTCGGCATTGGATACCCATACAGAACGTGAAATCCAAACGGCACTTGCAAATATCACCAAAGGGCGCACCACATTGGTTATTGCGCACCGATTATCCACCATTGTCGATGCGGACGAGATTATCGTTCTGGATGCCGGGCAGATTGTGGAACGCGGTGCCCATCAGGCGCTATTGGCAGAAAACGGGGTCTATGCGGCGATGTGGGCGCGCCAGCAGCAGATGGCAGAGGCCAATGCGCTGATCGAGGATTTAGAACAGGGCGAATAGTGGAACCAGGGGGCGGGCGACGGACTATGTGTGCGTTCTTTCTTGGCGAGACGGGGATGGGCTGCTAATAAAGCAGCAGAAATTTATGAAATGGATGCTTGGGTTACTCAAAGAGTTTCGGGCACTTACAACGGATTTAATAAATCATGGCACCAAATCTGATACCTGCGATCCACCCCGAGGGGCATAAATTCGCGTTCATATTCGCCGCAGCGACTTTGGCTTTGTTCTGGATGGGATGGGATATTATTGGCTGGGTTGGTGTGGTTTTGACCTTGTGGTGCCTTTATTTTTTCCGCGATCCGGTGCGTGTCACGCCGGATGCCGATGGCTTAGTCATTTCCCCAGCGGACGGATTGGTTTTACCGATCGTAACTGTCATCCCGCCCGAAGAATTGGGATTGGGCAGTGCGCCGCGCACGCGGGTTAGCATTTTCATGAATGTTTTTGATGTGCATGTGAACCGAGCCCCCGTGTCCGGTGAAGTGAAAACCATCACCTATATCCCCGGCAAGTTTTTTAATGCGTCCTTGGATAAGGCCAGCGAAGATAATGAGCGTCAGCTATTTTCCATGGAAACCGAGGATGGCAAGCTGGTCGGCTTCGTGCAGATTGCCGGACTTGTGGCGCGGCGAATTGTCGGCTTCGTGCACGAGGGCGATACGCTAGAAGCGGGCGAGCGTTTCGGCCTGATCCGCTTTGGCAGCCGCGTTGATGTTTATTTGGATGAGAGCATGGCCCCATTGGTCATAGAAGGACAGCGCACAATTGCCGGTGAAACCATTCTGGCTGACAGACGTGTCACCGACGGCCCGCGCACAGGGCTTGCTCGCTAGGTGCATGCTCGTTTGGATTTTTCTTGTTGGATAACTGCTTGGGGATCAGGGGATGGATGACGAAACAAAATCACCGGAGGGCGCCCTATCGCACCGAGTGAGCATTCGCGGAATAGCACCAAATGTGGTTACCATTCTCGCACTTATTGCCGGTGTCACGGGCGTGAAATTTGCGTTGGCGGGTTTCTATGAAAAGGCCGTGGCAGCCATCATTCTTGCCGGGATCCTTGATGGCTTAGATGGGACTTTGGCCCGTTTGTTAAAGTCTACGTCACGGTTTGGCGCCGAGTTGGATTCGCTGTCGGATGTGGTCTCTTTTGGTGTGGCGCCCGCGCTGATTTTATATCTTTGGGGGTTGAACCAACTGGGCGGTATTGGTTGGGTGATCACACTGACATTTGTCGTTTGCATGGCGCTGCGTTTGGCACGATTTAATTCACGGATGGATGACGAGGACGAGCCACGTAAAAAGGCGGGCTATCTGACGGGGTTTCCAGCGCCTGTTGCGGCTGCGTTGGCATTTCTACCATTGGTGATTGGCTTTGAATTTGGTGACATGATCGCGATCGGGCCTGAAGTTGTGGGTATATGCACGGCCTTGGTGAGTATGGGTATGGTCTCCCGCTTGGCGACGTTTTCGCCCAAAAGCATGGTGATTGCGCGCGATAAAATGATCCCGGTCCTATTGGTCGTCGGGTTATTGGCAGCAAGTATCACTGTTTACGGCTGGTCGATCCTTTTGATTATCGCGGTCTTGTATTTGGGGTCAATTCCGTGGACCCAATGGCGATTTTTTCGCAGTAACCGGGGGCAAAAATAGCTGGGAGCTTAGTGTTGGTCGAAAATTTTACGGTGCTCTTGTAAGTATTCCAGCGCCGCACGTTGGGTGGTGATGCCATAATCAATCACGAAACGCGACCCGGGACTCATGTCCTCGTCCAACAATTCTTCAAGGGCCATGATTTTTTGTTTGTGTTGACGGATGCGTTCATCAACCAAATCGTAAATGCGGTCCGGGGACACTGATTCTGCGAATAAAATAGCCGCGAGAAATTCAGACCTATTTTTATCAGGGCCGGGATCCTTCCGCAGGCTTTTCGTGAGTTCTTCTTCGCCAGCAGAGGTCAAACTATAGACTTTCTTGTCCGGGCGTTTGTCCTGAGGCTGGGCGATACACTTAACTAAGCCCTCTTCGGTCAATTTTGTGAGGGCAGGGTAGATCGAGCCGTAACTGGCTTCGGAGAAGAAGCTGAAACTGCCCTCTGCGACCATTTTCTTAATCTCATAGCCCGTAGCATCACCGAGTGACAATATGCCAAGGCATAGGGTGCGAATATCCATTTTATTTTCAACTCTCTAATATCGATTCGATATATCATATCGGAGCGCGACAGCTTGTAAACCCAAATCCATTCTTGCGGCGGCTTCAAACGGTATAATGCATAGGAATCTTGACCCCGGGCTATAAAGTGATAAAAAACAAAGGAGAAGCACTGTAAAGTCGCTGTGTTAACAATATACTTAGCTTAAACCTAGCAATATGTGGCGACGAAGTTAAGTCACCAGTAGAAGAGAATAGGCGGTCAAGAATGATGAACCCAACGACATTGGTTGAAAAGTCTAACAAAAAGGTCTGGGCAGTTTCATTCCTTCTTATTTCACTCGGCGGGTGCCAATCTTTGGGTCAAAGCGAGGAATTCGAGACCCGCATCGCGCAGTTGGAAAGTGTCGTCAGCATGCACGAGCAGACCATTAATCACCTAGCCGTTGCAGGAGAACATTACAAGGCTGAGCGACAGATGCTGCGCGCCGAGCTTGACGATCTGCATAAGGTTGCTGAACAGGTCAAGACCTTGGCGGAGCGTGTTGAGGAAACTGAGGCAATGGCCATGGGGTCATTCTCCGTTCATCTGGCGTCATACCGCAATGTTCCTACTGCCACCGCGGGCTGGCACGATTTGCTGGCCAGATATGGCGAACAACTTTCTGGCTTGAAGGGCATCTTGTCCGTTTATTCACCTCAAGGTGGGGAGAGCCAATTCTACCGCTTGAAGGCAGGTCCGCTACCAAGCGAAGAAGTCGCCCGTCAGTTGTGCCAGACGCTCGAAGCCTTGGGCGAATATTGTGCTGTGGATGATTTTTCCGGTGATGTTATTGAATAGATAAATTGATCCGCGCAGGTCAATCGTTTTAACGTCGGATAACTCTCGCTTTATAGGGCGCGATTGGGCGCAATTATTTGTTCAGGGCCGATACAATCGGAGACCCCTGGCAAGGGCAATCTCATCGCTGAATTTTTCATGAATGGAGGTGGTGGACTTTGGTCCAGCGCCGGGGTCCAGCGCCGGGGTCTAACACTGGGGTCCAATGCCGGGGGGCAACGCTGGAGCGCAACCCTGACCGCGTGCCTATCGTTTCTTTTTCGTGGTTCTTAAGGCGCCGATTAATGGGGCCTAGTGCGTCCTGTAGTCCAGTAAAGACCAAAAGCCAAGCGATTGAAAATATAAGAAAACCTGCGATAGCCATAATGATGCCCTTTCTGAGTGTTCTGCTTTTGTTCTATAATTGATTTCTCATCATGTCAAACAAAAAAAGAACATCCATGACTCAATCGGGCCAATATGGGAACGTGCAGACAGGGACCGCGTGATGCTGCGGTCTTGGACTATATTCAACAATGGTTTGGTTAATGATTGGATGCCCGGCGTGGATTCGAACCACGATTGATGGAGTCAGAGTCCATAGTATTGCCGTTATACGACCGGGCAGAAATTCGCTCCAATGGGGCGGTGGGCCGGGCGCTTTAGTAGAATTTCCTTGCCAACCTGTCAATGCATTCCTGCACCCCTGACCTCAGATATTTTTGTGATTAATATCGTGTGGGTCCGAGCTTTACTTTAATTGCGGTGTGAAAGCTGCTATGACTGATGTGCGACATTGGCAAATGTGACACCGCCATGTTCGCCCAAGGGTTACACGCGTGTGATCCATGAAGACCGATTACGGCAACGATTTTTATTTGGTGACACCTATGACTGATCTACCACCGGACCCTTCTGGAGGGTCAGACTCGAAGCCAGAACCTGGCCAAGAGCGCGCGTCGGGCCTACGCCGATCGCATCGAGGGCCATATGGCACCCGCCAGCATAGCCAGCACAGCCAGCGCGCGCGCGGTAAGAATGGTGACCAAGGCGTCGACGCCCCCGCGGGCTCATTCCAAGAGAAGAAGCCAGATGGCAATCGGAGTAGTCATCAAAAACGCAGCCACAATAAAAGCGGCGGACGGCGCAGCGGGCGATATGACAAGCGCCAGTCGGCGTTTGGTGCGGTTGATCTTGGGACCAACAATTGCAGATTATTGGTCGCCACACCCCAAGCGGGTGGCTTTCGTGTCATTGATGCATTCTCCCGCATTGTCGGTCTTGGCGAGGGCTTGGAACGGGAGCGGCGATTTTCAGACGAGGCCATGGACCGCGCCATTTCGGCACTGACCGTGTGTTCAGAAAAGCTGAAAAGACGGCGCGTGGGCGTATTTCGCGCCGTCGCGACAGAGGCCTGTCGGCTGGCGGACAATCGCGGCGAGTTTATCGACCGCGTTCGGGATGTCACAGGGATTGCGCTTGATATTATTTCACCCGCAGAGGAAGCACGTCTGGCTGTTGGCGGTTGTCAGCCGTTGATGGACCCTAACAAAAAATACGCTGTCGTGTTCGATATTGGTGGCGGCAGTACCGAAGTGGTCGCCGCAGAGCTCATCGGCAACGGGACATTGAATGTGGTGGCGTGGACATCTCTACCGATTGGTGTTGTCAGGCTTTCTGACCGCTTGGGCGGAGAACTTGACCAGCCGCAATATGATGAGATTGTCACGCGCATATCGTTACAGGTTGGTGAATTCGCAGCCAAGCTTGGCTGGCAAGATAATTTGGCGCGCGGGCAGGTACAAATGCTCGGCTCGTCTGGCACTGTGACCACCATGGCCAGTCACCAATTGGGCTTGTTGACCTATGATCGCTCTAAGGTTGATGGGGCGATTTTAGACCGGATGACAATGCGGGAAATGAGCCGCAATGTGGCACTGATGAGCGCCGAGGATAGAGCCAATATCCCCTCAATCGGGCTAGAGCGCTCGCGACTTGTGGCACCTGGGTGTTTGATCCTTGATGCGTTGCTCAAACCGTGGGATATCACAGAATTGCGGATTGCTGATCGCGGCATCCGCGAAGGCATTTTGCGCGGATTAATGAAATTGGGCCGCGTCCAAGGCACCCATACAGGAGGAACCGCATCATGAGCGCCGATAAGGGGTCGAGCAACACAACAGGGCGATCACGTGGCAAACGCGTACGTGTTAAAACCGCGCGCGGCCGCAAGACCTCTTCGGTGCGTTGGCTACAACGCCAGTTGAATGACCCCTATGTCGCCGAAGCTCGCCGCCAGGGTTATCGTTCCCGCGCGGCGTTTAAATTGATTTGGCTGGATGACAAATATAAGATTCTTAAACGCGCAAAACGGATTGTGGATTTAGGCTCCGCACCGGGTGGCTGGACACAAGTCGCTGTTGAACGGGCCCCCAAAGGCGCGAAAATAGTTGCCATTGATATCCGCGAAATGGACCCTGTCGAAGGCTCAGAATTTATCCAGATGGATTTTATGGGCGATGAAGCGGAAGATCGTCTGAAAGATGCTGCCGGCGGGCCCGTTGATGTGGTGATGTCGGATATGGCAAATTCTGCAACCGGTCACAAACAGACCGACCATATTCGCACGCTGGCCTTGGTGGAGACCGCATATGATTTCGCGACTAAAGTTCTGGCACCGGGCGGTGTTTTTGTCGCCAAGGTTCTGCGTGGCGGCACAGAAGGGGAGTTGCTGGCGGCCTTGAAAAAGGATTTTAAAAGCGTAAAACATGTGAAGCCGGATTCCTCTCGGGCGGAATCGACGGAGCTTTATTTGCTCGCCACAGGATTCAGGGGAAACGATTAACGCCGTAAAATAGCCAATTCTCGCATTTTAGGGCTTGGGTTTTGCAAGAAGCCATGGCATATAGCATCAAATTTTCGAGCCCCTTCATATTGGGGTTCGGTCTATAACGAGAACAAGATACAGGAAATTCAGATGGAAATTCGCACCGGCCTGACCTTTGATGATGTATTGCTCGTTCCTGCTGCGTCCGACGTCTTGCCAGCAGCCTTGAGCGTAACAACGCGAATTACCGAGAATATCGAATTAAAGATGCCGCTTTTGTCAGCGGCCATGGATACGGTGACTGAGGCCGAAATGGCGATCGCCATGGCGCAAATGGGCGGTATTGGGGTGTTACACCGCAATGTCGATATCGATGTTCAGGCCGATATGGTGCGCCGGGTGAAAAAATTTGAAGCTGGAATGGTGGTTAATCCAGTTGTGATGCATCCAGACCAGACACTGGCTGAGGCGCTTGAATTGATGAGCCGCCATAACATTTCCGGTATTCCAGTTGTTGAACGCGAAGGTGGCCGCTTGGCAGGCATCTTAACCAACCGCGATGTGCGTTTTGCGGTTCAAGACACCCAACCCGTTAGCGAGCTGATGACCAAAGAAAACTTGGTCACCGTCAAAGAGGGCGTTTCCTCAGATGAAGCCCGCCGTTTGCTGCACCACCACCGCATTGAAAAACTGTTGGTGGTGGACGACGATTACCGCTGTGTCGGTTTGGTCACTGTGAAAGATATGGAAAAGGCCGTTGCCCATCCGCACGCGACCAAGGACGCGGGTGGTCGGCTTTGCGTTGCTGCGGCAACCACTGTGGGTGATGCTGGGATAGAGCGCGCAGCAGCATTGGCCGAGGCCGAGGTTGATTTGTTGGTATTGGATACCGCCCATGGTCATTCCCAGCGCGTGATCGAGGCAACAAGGCTCATCAAATCGTCTTACCCGAATGTGCAATTGATGGCCGGAAATGTGGCCACAGCGGCGGCGGCTAAGGCGTTGGTTGCGGCGGGTGCAGATGCGATTAAGGTGGGCATTGGGCCGGGGTCTATTTGCACCACGCGCATCGTTGCAGGCGTTGGTGTTCCGCAATTGACCGCCATTATGGATGTGGCAGAGGCCCTGAAAGGGACCGGCAAGTTTTTGATCGCAGATGGCGGTATTAAAACATCCGGCGACATTGCCAAGGCCATTGGCGCTGGTGCTGATGCGGTGATGGTTGGGTCGCTGTTGGCGGGCACAGAAGAAGCCCCGGGCGAGGTATTTTTGTACCAAGGGCGGTCCTATAAAGCCTATCGCGGTATGGGCTCGGTTGGTGCGATGGCCCGTGGCTCTGCTGATCGCTATTTCCAAGAAGATATCAAAGACAGCCTTAAGCTGGTCCCTGAAGGGGTCGAAGGTCAAGTGCCCTTTAAAGGTGCGGTGGGTAACGTGTTGCATCAAATGGTTGGCGGCCTGCGTGCAGCGATGGGCTATACGGGGTCACGCACCATTGCTGAGATGCATGAGCGCGCCAGCTTTATCCGTATTACCAATGCAGGGCTAAAAGAAAGTCACGTGCATGATGTTACCATCACGCGCGAAAGCCCCAATTATCCTGCCGGGGGTTAAGAGGCCTTATTAAGGGCATTTCTGGGCGGGTATTGACTAAGGTCCGACCACATGAGGCGCGAAGGGCGGCTTGCCGCAACTATTGATATATTGGACACGATTGTCGCCGAAGCCCAAGATGACGGTGCGACGGTCAATAATGTTCTGCGCGAATATTTTGCGTCCCGTCGCTACGCTGGTAGTGGCGATCGCCGGACCATTGGTGATGGGGTTTTTCAAATATTACGACAGGCTGTTTTGCTGGGTTGGGCGTTGGAAGAAGCCGAATTCGAGGTGACCGGGCGTAACCTAGTTATCGTAGAAGGCGAATGGGAAGGCCGCGACCTGCCACAATTATTTGGCAGTGGTCGTTACGCACCGCCAGCGCTGACCGATGACGAGCGCGGCATGATTTGGGCCTTGCCTGATCGGGATGAAGCGCCGGATTGGGCCGTTCTTAACTGCCCCCGTTGGATGGCCGAGCCGCTAAAAGCCCGTTTTGGCGAGGGCTTTGCCGAAGAAATGAGCGCAATGGCAGATCGCGCGCCCTTTACAATGCGGGTGAACAGCCTTAAGGCGACAACGGATGCTGTAGAGGCCGAGCTGAGAGCCGATGAGATTAAGTTTCGTCGCTCTCATAAAACGCCGGGGGCGATCCATGCAGCGACCAAGCGAATTAAGGATACACAGATTTACCAACAGGGCTGGGTGGAAATCCAAGATAGCTCCAGCCAAATCGCGAGCTATCTCACCTGTGTGGAGCCGCATCACCGTGTCCTTGATTTATGTGCAGGCGCGGGCGGTAAATCGCTTGCCATGGCTGCGCTGATGGAAAATCGCGGCGAAATTCATGCCTGCGATATCTATGAATATAAAAATAAGGAATTAAAAATGCGCGCTCAACGGGCCGGGGTTGATATCATCCAGCCACTGGTCTTCCCCAAAAACGTGCCCGGCGTGCGGGACATTTTCATGCAAGCTATGGCAAACAGCATGGACCGTGTGGTCATCGATGCGCCATGTTCGGGGTCGGGAACTTGGCGGCGCGCACCAGAGCTGCGCCTGCGCATGACAGAAAACCGCGTCAAGGGCCTGTTGGATATACAAAAGGAGCTATTGGACGAAGGTGTTGGTTGTGTCAAAGCGGATGGTTGGCTGATTTACATGACATGTTCGCTATTGCCACAGGAAAACGAGCATCAAATAAGCGCTTTTCTCGAGCGTCACCCAGGGTGGGAGGTGGTTGACTATCGTTTGGCTTGGGGGCGATCGAAAATTCCCTCCGGCCCGCGTGTCAGCCGATCCATGTTGCCTGGGTGTCTACAATTGACCCCTAAATCCCATGGTACAGACGGATTTTTTGTGGCGATTTTAAAACCACCGGCAGGGCACTAGGTGTATTGTCCTTGATAGTTGGCGCTCGCCCTGAAATAGTGGCGATTGATACGCATTGAAAGCATTGATAATGAAATTACCCGTCAAATCCATACAAATCGGCCTCTTATGTACCCTATTGCTGACAGCAACTGAAGCAGCGATCGCGGCGGACAGTACCGCGCTAAATGCTGGGAAAGAGCCCCAGAGTGCGACAAAACCTATCGCTGATGCATCGGGTCGACTGGTGGAAATGGCGTCCGCGGCGGTTCTAGCAGAAGATGAAATCGGCGCGATCCGTTTATTTCATCAAGCCATGGTTGCCAACCCCCGTAATATCGCCGTTTATAACGGACTTGGCTCCCTTCACGTGGCGCATGGTCGCTATCAATTGGGCATTAAATATTTTGATACGGCGCTGAAAATCGATCAAGTCGATCTCGGCGCGCTAGAGGCCAAGGCAATGGCGCAACTGGCCGCACAGAATATCAGCGGTGCGCACGAAAGCTTTGCCATTATTCAAAAGGTTTGCGCGGTGCGGTCTTGCGATGCCATGTCACGGGTTCAGGCGGCGATTGGCGAATTTGAAAATGGTGCAGACGGCGACCCTCAGCCCGATGCTGAGACGGATTCTGGCACCACACCCAATTAATTGATGCGAATTGATCAAGATCAATGGACCGAGCCGCCGGACGCACTAATTGAGTATCAGACACCGCCGTTGATAAGGTGGTCAGCCAGTTAGATGCATCCAAGCACAGGAGCGGTCATATGCAACGCGCGGCCCGCGTTTCAGCGGCGATTGAAACTTTGGACATCATTTTGGCCGAGGTTAAGGCCGATGGGCACACCACTGTTCAGGTCCTGCGCTACTATTTCGCTGATAAGCCCTATATCGAAGCGAGCGATCGAAAAGCCATCGGGGATATTGTCTTCGCGATTTTGCGCTTGGCCATTCCACTGTCTTGGGCGATCGAAGATGCAGATGCTGAGGTCAATGGACGCAACCTAATTTTGGCGCATTGTCAGTGGACTGGGGTTGATCTTCAGGATTTATTTGGCAGCGGGCGGTACGCGCCAGACGCACTCAGCGACGATGACCGGGATATGCTGTGGGCGTTACCCGACCGCAAAGATGCCCCTCATTGGGCGCGCCTTAATTGTCCCAAATGCATGTATGATAGCCTGAAGAAACGATTTGGTGATGGTTTCGATGCGGAAATGCTTGCCTTAGAAAAGCGGGCGCCATTCATTGCGCGTGTAAATAGCTTGGTGTCCAATACGGCAAATGCTGTCGCCGCTTTGATGAAAGCAGGTGTGAACGCACGTCTGTCATCACGGACCCCGAATTGTATTTTTTTATCCAGCGCTAAGGTCAAAAACCTAGAGATTTACAAAAAGGGCGGGCTGGATATTCAGGATCAGTCGGGCCAGATTGTATCGTTGTTGGTTGCCGCAAAGCCCGGTCAGAAAGTTTTAGACATGTGTTCAGGGGGCGGCGCAAAAACATGTGCCATCGCGGCATGGATGAAGAATCAAGGCCAGATTATCGCATCAGACATCAATCCTAAGCGAATCCATGAACTGCCGCGCCGCGCTGAGATTTTGAATGTGAAAATTATCGAGGCGCATACGGTTTCAAAAGATCACAAATTCTACCGCGAGCAACTTTATTCGCCCCTTGGCAAAAAAATGGACCGGGTTTTGGTCGATGCGCCGTGTTCCGGAACAGGCAGTTGGCGCCAGCACCCTGAAAACAGGCTTAGGGTGTCGTCTGAACGCATGGGGACCATCATTGCGACCCAGCAGAGCCTCTTACTTGAAGGCGCGGATTGCGTGAAGCCCGGCGGCAGATTGATTTATTCGGTGGGATCAATCCTGCCTGCAGAGGCCGAGGAACAGGTTGAATGGTTCCTTAAAAATAGGGCTGAGAAGCGCGAATCATGGAGCCTTTTGGACTATCGGGATGTTTGGCGTGAACAATTGATGGGCCGGGACCCTCGTGAAAGCTTGGCCTCGATTCCTGAATGTTTGTTATTGTCACCGGCATCATCTGAATCCAATGGCTATTTTGTGGCTATTTTCGAACGCGGCTAGGGCCAGCATCTAGGCGTGTCCACTTTTTCGGTAAAAAGCCCATCTGGTGCTGGACTTCAACTGCCATGAGCGTTAGTTTCCGGGCCTGAACCACACAATTTGGCAGGGCAAATGACCGACAAAATTCTTATTATCGATTTTGGCTCACAAGTGACCCAACTGATCGCGCGGCGCGTGCGTGAAGCTGGGGTCTATTGTGAGATTGTACCATCGCAAAAAGCGGCTGATATTTTGCAGGATTTTGCCCCGCGCGGTGTCATCCTGTCTGGCGGGCCAGCATCGGTTACCGAACTGGATACACCCCGCGCACCAGACGATGTGTTTACCATGGGCGTCCCTGTTTTGGGTATTTGCTACGGGCAACAGACCATGGTTGCACAGTTGGGTGGGGCGGTTGAGGGGTCTGACCATAAAGAATTTGGCCGCGCATTTGTGGATGTCAGTGAAGACTGTGACTTATTCCAAGGCGTTTGGAATAAGGGCGACCGCGAACAGGTTTGGATGAGTCATGGTGACCGTGTGAACGCGTTACCCGATGGCTTTAGAGTGGTCGCAACCAGTGAAAATGCGCCCTTTGCGGCCATTGCTGATGATAAAAGACATTTTTACGGGGTGCAATTCCACCCCGAAGTGGTGCACACGCCCCATGGCACCGCGTTATTGAAGAATTTTGTGAATAAAATCTGCGGCTGCCAAGGCGACTGGACCATGGCCGCCTTCCGCGAAAGCAAGATCAAAGAAATCCGCGAACAAGTCGGCGAGGGCCGCGTGATTTGTGGGCTGTCCGGCGGAGTGGATTCGTCCGTTGTGGCGGTTCTACTGCATGAGGCCATAGGCGACCAACTGACATGCGTGTTTGTGGATCATGGTCTTATGCGGATGAACGAGGCTGATGAGGTTGTCAGCATGTTCCGTGAACATTACCACATCAATCTGGTCCATGTGGATGCGGCAGACTTGTTCTTGACCAAGTTAGCAGGGGTTGATGATCCCGAAAAGAAGCGCAAAATTATCGGCGCGACATTTATCGAGGTGTTTGAGGACGAGGCGAAAAAAGTGGGCGGCTCTGACTTTTTGGCCCAAGGGACGCTCTATCCAGATGTGATTGAAAGCGTATCCTTCCACGGCGGCCCGAGTGTGACCATCAAATCACATCATAATGTTGGCGGCTTACCGGACCGCATGAACATGGACCTGGTTGAGCCACTGCGCGAGCTGTTCAAGGATGAAGTCCGTATTCTGGGGCGCGAACTGGGGCTACCAGAGTCCTTTGTTGGACGCCATCCATTCCCTGGGCCGGGTCTTGCAATCCGTATTCCCGGCGCTGTCAGTGCGGAAAAATGCGATATCCTGCGCAAGGCTGACGCGATTTATCTGGAAGAGATTCGCAATGCCGGCCTTTATGATGCCATTTGGCAAGCATTTGCGGTTCTGCTGCCTGTGCGCACCGTCGGAGTGATGGGCGACGGGCGCACCTATGACTTTGTCTGTGGGTTGCGTGCTGTGACGTCCACAGACGGCATGACAGCGGATTATTATCCCTATGATCATGAATTCCTAGGCCGGGTGGCCACGCGTATTATTAACGAAGTGCGCGGCATTAACCGTGTCGTCTATGATATAACCTCAAAACCCCCTGGTACCATCGAGTGGGAATAACAACGCGGGAGCCAGTCATGTCCAGTGCATTAAGCGACGAAAGTAAACGCATGAGCATCCCAGACGTCATGGCCCGCAAGGGCGGTGAGCCGCTGGTTTGCCTGACGGCCTATACCGCCCCAATGGCCGAGCTGCTCGATACCCACTGCGATATCCTCTTGGTGGGGGATAGTGTTGGCATGGTGCTTTACGGAATGGATACCACGGTCGGCGTCGATATCGATACCATGATCCGGCATGGCCGCGCCGTCGTCCGGGCCAGCCATTCATCGCTGGTTGTCATTGATATGCCCTTTGGCAGTTATGAAGAAAGCCCGCAGCAAGCGTTTCGCAACGCCGCACGTATTATGGCAGAAACTGGCGCGCAGGCCATCAAGCTGGAAGGGGGACGCGAAATGGCGGAAACTATCGCATTTCTGACCAAGCGCGGAATCCCGGTCATGGCTCATGTGGGATTGACCCCGCAGTCCGTGAACATAATTGGCGGCTTCCGTGCGCAAGGGCGGGAAAAGAAAGACTGGGATAAACACCGCGATGATGCGCGCGCTGTGGCGGCGGCGGGGGCTTTTGCCACGGTCTTAGAGGCGGTGGCCGAACCACTGGCGGCGCAAATCAGCGAAGATGTCGCCAATATCACCATCGGTATCGGTGCCTCGGCCAAATGTGATGGTCAGATTGTCGTCAGCGAGGATATGTTAGGGTTCCAAGCATGGGCACCGCGCTTTGTGCGCCGTTATGCTGATATCGCAAGTGTGATTGGCGATGCGGTCCGTAATTATGCCGAAGATGTAAAATCACGGAGCTTTCCAGGTCCGGAAAATACATTTTCCATGAAGCCTAAAGCCAAGGATGAGAAAAAGAAATAATCGTCAATGAATGATTGGTCTAAAAGGGGTTTGCCACATTTAGGCCTCTTCTATATGTTACCCGCCAAGACAAGGTTATGCAGTCAAGAGAGATAGCAGGACCCACATGGTTATTATCCAGCCAGATGGCCCGACAGGAGAGAGAGTTTGTCAGATATTTTCCGCGAGATTGATGAAGACATCCAACATGAACGACTTAAGGCCATGTGGCAGCTATTCGGCCCGTGGGTCATCGGCGCGGCGTTGGTGATCATCATTGGTGTTGCCGGTCGCGTCGGCTGGAATTCTTATGTACAAAACCAGCAAGAGCAGCAAAGCTTGCGCTTTGGTGCGGCGCAAAACATGTTGGTCGAAGGCGATAGAGATGCCGCCTTGCAGGCACTGAATGAGCTCTCAGGTGATGGATCGACAGGGTACGGTGCCTTGGCCGCTTTTGTACAGGCTGCAGAGCTGATAAACGCCGATGATGGTGCCGGTGCGCTGGCGATCTATGATGGCATGGCTGCAGACGGAAACCTGAGTGAGCGGATGCAGGACCTTGCCCGTGTTTTGGCCGTGATGACGGCTATGGATATTGAAGGCTCTGACAGTCTGCGTGCGCGCCTTGCGCCACTCGCCACTGAAGGGGGTGATTGGTATTATTCCGCGCGGGAATTGCTGGGCCTTGTAGAAATGTCTGACGGTAATTTCAGCGAAGCGCAGAGCATTCTTTCCGATTTGATGGTTGATCAATTCACCCCGCAAGGTGTGCGCCAACGGGCGCAAGAAATTCTTGAAGTTGTGGAAGCGCAGATGGGAACCATTGATGTTGCCCCCGTCGATGCGACCGAACCGCAAGCAGCAGTAAATGAAGCAGACCAAAAGGGCACACCCCAATGAATGCAGCAAGCGCAATAGCGCCACACGGTTATGGACTGAACCGAGGACGATCAGCTCTCGTTTTGCGGGGGCTATTGGTGCTTCTGTTGTTGGGTTTGGCCGCATGTGGGGATCGCAAGGTTAACCGTATTCGTGGCGATCGGGTTCCGGTTTTGACTTATGAGCGGGATCTGACAGCTGATCCGGAACTGACCAGTATGCGAGTGACCCTGCCGCGCCCCTATGTGAACGAAAACTGGCCGCAATCCGGTGGTAGCGTTCACAATGCGATGCATCATCTTTTCGTCCCACCCGAATTGAACAAGGCGTGGGAAGCGGATATTGGCGCAGGTGACAATGACTATGAACGTCTTGTCGGGACACCTGTGGTGATGTCCGGTAAGATTTACACCGTTGATATTAAAAATGAGGTTCGCGCCTTTTCCACCACCAATGGCAAGATGATTTGGTCGGTAAAATTGGGCGATGACGAGCCTTCAAAAGTCGGCTTCGGCGGCGGACTTGCCGTGGCGGATGGGCGCCTGTTCGTGACCACTGGCTGGGGTTATGTGGCGGCGCTGAATGCGGAGACCGGGGCGGAACTCTGGCGCTCGGACGTAGAGGTTCCAGTTCGAACCAATCCAACGGTGGCTGATGGCCGTGTTTTTGTGCTGACTCATGATAATCGTTTGATTGTGCTGTCGGCCGGCAATGGCGAGGTCCTTTGGGATTATATCGGCATTGTTGAAAGCGCAGGCGTCCTGGGTGGCGCCGCGCCATCGGTTCAAGGCGATACCGTGGTTGCGGCCTTTGGTTCCGGCGAAATTTTCGCCATGCGGACAGCCAATGGCCAGATCGCTTGGCAGGATGCCTTGTCGCGGACCGGGGCGCTCTCTCAGGTTTCTATGCTGAACGATATTGACGGTAATCCGGTGATTGACCGGGGCCGTGTATACGCCATGAACCAGTCTGGTCGTATGGTGTCGATTGATCTGCGGACGGGCGAACGTGTTTGGGAAAGCAATATCGGCGGCATTTATACACCGTGGATTGCGGGTAACTTCATTTTCGTGATGACCAGCGACAACACCATTGCAGCACTCAGCCTCAGGGATGGCAAAGTTCGTTGGGTGACGGAACTTCAACATTTCGAAGATCCGATCGACCGTAAGGGCCTTATTCGTTGGGCTGGTCCGGTGCTTGCTGGTGATCGCTTGGTGATTGTGTCCAGCCACGGCTATATATTATCGGTTTCACCTTATACGGGCGAAATTCTGAGCGGAGAAAAGCTCAAGTCAGGCAGCGTCCTGTCACCAATTGTTGCGGATCAGACCATTTATGTGCTGACCCGTGCCGGGAAATTGATCGCCTATCGCTAGGCCAAGACTGCCAGCAGTCTTTGCAGCCAGCGGATGCCATATTGCTTGAAAGCACATTGAATGAATTTCACGGTCGCCATTGTCGGACGCCCCAACGTGGGCAAATCAACGCTTTTTAACCGATTGGCGGGAAAGCGTTTGGCGCTTGTTGATGATACGCCGGGCGTTACACGTGACAGGCGCGAAGGTGTTGGCCATCTGGGTGACCTGACATTTCGCATTTTTGATACCGCTGGCTTGGAAGAAGGCGATAGCGCGTCATTGTTCGGCCGCATGCGCTTCCAGACAGAGATTGGCATTGATGACGCCGATATTGCAATCATGATGATTGATAGCCGTGCGGGCATTACGCCGCTGGACGAACATTTTGCCGACTGGATCCGTAAAAAGCCGATCCATACAATCTTGGTGGCCAATAAATGCGAAAGCAGGGCAGCGCAAAGTGGCCTGTATGAGGCCTTTTCTTTGGGCTTGGGCGAACCCATCGGTTTTTCCGCGGAGCATGGCGAGGGTTTGGCGGAACTTTATACAGCCATCTTGAAAATCGCACAGGCCGAAGGCTGGGATAATCAGGAAGAAGAACCGGATAAAGAAGAAGAACGTGCCAAGGCCATCCGGGATGAATTCGGCGAGATCGAAGACAATCTGGACTATGAATTCCAAGATGACGAGAATTTTGACGAAACACCGTTGCAGCTTGCCGTTGTGGGGCGTCCCAATGCTGGGAAATCAACGCTGATCAATGCGCTTATCGGTGAAGAACGCATGATCACGGGACCAGAAGCAGGAATCACCCGCGATAGCATATCGGTGGACTGGGAAGTCGCTGGACGACCAGTCAAACTGTTCGATACCGCGGGCCTGCGCCGCAAATCGCGGGTTCAGGAAAAACTGGAAAAACTGTCTGTGGCGGATGCTTTGCGCGCCATTCAATATGCCGAGGTTGTGGTGCTGTTGATTGACGCAGAGCTTGGCATCGAAAAGCAGGACCTAAAAATCGCCAGTTTGGTGGTGCAGGAGGGGCGCGGACTCGTCGTCGCCCTGAATAAATGGGACTTGGTGGCGGATCGCTTGAAAGTGCAACGCGAAGCCAAGGACACCCTTGCGCGATCTTTACCGCAGTTGAAGGGGGTTGAAGTGGTTCACTTTTCGGCCCTGACAGGCGGTGGAATAAAGATGTTATGGCCGGCTATTGAACATGTCCATGACATGTGGAATGCGCGGGTTTCAACCGCAGCGCTCAATCGCTGGTTAACCGATGTTATTGACCGCCACCCACCGCCATTGGTGGCTGGTCGTCGGCTGAAAATTCGCTTCGCGGCGCAGGTTAAAACCCGTCCGCCGACCTTCATCTTGTTTGTGAATAGGCCGTCCGACATGCCCGATAGCTATTTGCGATATCTGGAAAATGACCTGCGACACGCGTTTGACTTGGCTGCTACACCGATACGCTTTCTTATGCGCAAAGGTGCCAACCCCTATGAGGGTCGACGGAAAAAACGTAAATAAATACCTACTTGGCTGATCGACCTTGAATGAGGTTTTCTATGGATGAAAAGACGGCCCCCGTCTCTTTGTGTATGGCAAAGTCATGGCAAATTATTTCGATGACATGGCCATGAATTGAGAAAATAAAATGCCTTAGCTCGTCGGGCAGTGCTTGCTGTTCAGAGATGCTGGCGTCAAATGATTCTCTGATTTGCGCGATCTTAAGTGAATTTAGGACTTCAAATTGGCCAAATGGACGAAGGCCCTTAGAATACATTGGATGCAATGTCAGGGTGTCGTCTTGATATTTTGTAGATGAATAAAATGCCAATTGTCTGAAATGAAGAATGACGTGTGGCACATGATTGATGGCTTGCGTGGGGTTTACAGACAAGTCCCCTAACCAGTTTTTGTCATAGGATTCGACGTAGTATGACAGGTATAAATCTTCACCAACACCTACGAATGCTGGTGTCTGTAGATTGCGATTGGAACGCGGAATGCGGGTTAATTTCTTTAGCTCCTCGTGTTTCCCCCACAGTGTAAACATAATTTACCTCAAAACAGCATTTGCCAATATATTTGGATTGCGAAGCAATTCACCCAGCCTATAGCGTAGCGTACTAATTATAAACTATCTAGTGCAGGAAAGAACTCGGCTGTCTCAGAGGATAGGGCTGTTGCCACCCTATTATTTCTTGAAATCGAAAATTTCGCCAGTTTCTTCACAGTTGGGTGAGGCCAGTTGCACAAACAGCGGCGTGATTTCTTCTGGTGCGGGCAGGGACATGGGGTCTTCGCCCGGCATGGCCTGCGCGCGCATATCGGTGCGCATGGGGCCGGGATTGATCAAGTTGACCTTATGCGGCGTGTCCCGCATTTCCGCGGCCCAAGTGCGGGCAATCATTTCCAAGGCGGCTTTACTGGTGGCGTAACCGCCCCAATATTGTTTGGCGGAATGCGCCGCACCAGAGGTGACAAAAATAGCGCGGCCCGCGTCCGAGGCGCGGATCAGTGCATCCATCGCCCGGATCAGGCGCCAATTGGCGGTGACATTCACATCCATTAAGTCCTGCCACACATCAACGGCGATATGCCCAATGGGGGATGTTTGGCCGAGGATTGCTGCGTTCCCGACCAATATATCCAATTTGCCCCAACGTCCGGCAACCGCCGCACCCAAGCGGTCAATGGCATCGAAATCCGTCAATTCCAACGCGACGAGCGTGGCGGGCTCAGCGCCCTCGATGGCGGCAATTTCATCATCTAATGCTTCAAGGTCGTCTTGTTTGCGGCCTGTTGCAATCACGTGTGCGCCGGCCTTGGCATAGGCGATGGCGACCGCACGGCCGATCCCGCGTGTCGCGCCAGTAATAAGGGCGATACGTCCTTGAAGCGGCAGCGCATTTTGGTTTTGATCGGGCATAGGGCTGTCTCGTGTTTGGATTTAGAGCGCGTCTTTTTTCAGCTCTACGATCGAAAGCTGATGATGAAATTCCTGATCGTTCTGGTCGGTCAGAACAGTGGGGTAATCGCCCGTGAAGCAGGCATCACAGAACTGTGCGCATTTTTTATCACGGGTTTTGTAACCACAGGCACGGTAAAGTCCATCAATGGTCAGGAAGTCCAAACTGTCTGCGCCGATATATTTGCACATTTCTTCGATGCTCATCTGCGCGGCGAGCAACTTATCCCGCGTCGGCGTGTTCACACCATAAAAGCAGGAATGCCCAGTGGGCGGCGATGCAATGCGCATATGTACCTCGGCTGCACCGGCCGCGCGCATCATATCAACGATTTTAACGGATGTGGTGCCGCGCACGATGCTATCATCCACAAGAACAACGCGTTTGCCTTGGATTTGCCAGCGGTTGGCATTGTGCTTCAGTTTCACCCCAAGGTGACGGATATGATCGGCTGGTTCAATAAATGTCCGGCCCACATAATGATTACGGATAATGCCCAACTCAAAAGGGATGCCTGCTTGTTGGGCGTAACCAATGGCCGCGGGCGTTCCGCTGTCGGGAACAGGGACCACGATGTCGGCCTCTTGCTTGCTTTCCCGGGCCAATTCGGCACCGATACGCTTGCGTACTTCATAGATATTCATGTGATCGACATAGCTATCGGGCCGTGAGAAATAGACATGTTCGAAGATGCAGGGCTTGGGTGATTGAGCAGGGAATGGCTTAATGGAACTTAGTCCATCCTTATTGATGGTGACAATTTCGCCCGGCTCGATATCGCGTACATAGTCAGCACCAATAATATCAAGCGCACAGGTCTCGCTCGCCAAAATATATGCACCCTCGGACGATTTACCGAGAATCAATGGACGCACACCCAGCGGGTCGCGGGCACCAACCATGCCACCCGTTGTCAGAGTGATCAGTGAATAGGCGCCTTCGATCCGGCGCAGGGCATCGACAAAGCGGTCCATCAGCGCACCGTAACTCGAGGATGCGATCAGGTGTATAATCACTTCGGTGTCGGACGTGGATTGAAAAATAGACCCGCGCTGGACCAGTTGTTGGCGCAGCGTCCATGCATTTGTCAGATTACCATTATGCACCACGGCAAAGCCACCAGTGGCCAATTCGGCATATAAGGGCTGCACATTGCGCATGGTCGTCTCGCCCGTGGTGGAATAGCGCACATGACCGATGGCGGCGTCGCCAATTAACTGGTCAATCACGGCCTGAGATGAAAAATTATCTGCAACATGCCCAGCGCGGCGTACGGTATGAAAGTCGCCATTGCCGCCTTTGGTGTCATATGTGGTGATACCGGAGGCTTCTTGTCCGCGGTGCTGCAAAGCATGCAGGCCTAGAACCGTATGGGCCGCCGCATCATCGGTGCCATAAATGCCAAACACGCCGCATTCTTCGCGCAGATGGTCGTCATCTAAAGGATTGGTGAAAAGAGGAGTTAAATTCTCGGATGTCCGATCAGTGGTCATGTTGGCCGCGTTCCTGTTTGTGGGCATGAATCATGAACTTCGTGGACGCCCTATATAACGTCTTTACGTCCCAAGGCAAAGCAAAGAAGCAGTGTCATGTGTTCAATTAGGTCGATTTTAATGCCATTATGCCGGCGGTTCGACATTATTGCCCGTGCTGTCTTCGGTATCCTCACCCTCAGGTTGACCGGGCTTCTCGGATATCGCTTCATCCATGATGCGTTCAAGGGCATCGGTAAGTTGTTCGCGGTCCATATCGCGCACTTGGTCTATAGCCAGTTCTTCTACTGTGCCATTGATACGCTGCCCGGATGGCAGTTGCGTCTGCATTTCTTCAATAATATCAAGGGTTTGCGAGCGGTCCATTAACTGTGGGACAAGGATGCGTAAATGTTCCGCCCCCCAATGTGCCAGCGGCCCCATCTGCGAGTTGATGACCCATTCGGGCTGGTCCTCTGCGTCGGTGAAGTACCCAATGAATAGCCACGCGGCCGAGATCACCAATAGCCCGCGTAAAAAGCCAAATCCACCGCCCAGCGTTCGATCAACCGCGCCCACAGGGCCAGACTTGATCAAGTCGCCCGCCATGCCAGCGATATAGCGACACGCAAATAGACCCGCAACGAACAGCACCACAGCGGTTAATATGTCGGCCAAGCCATTGGGCTGAATGATGGACCTGCCATAATCTTGCGCGCCCCATGCCAGCCCGTACAGGGTGATGAAAATAGCGCCCGCCCACGCCGCAAGGGTTAGAACCTCGGTCGCAAAACCGCGACGAATACCGACCAGCGACGAAAAACCCAGAACCGCAATGGCAATGAAGTCAAAAGCGGTCAGTGTTGAAAAGTCCGGCATGGTTATACCTTCAAGCATGGCTACAGATCCTTTGATGTTATTTCAAAAAGATTGAGCAGGTCTATAACCTTGGCCATTTCATTGGTGACCATCTTTTGTTTATTGCCTTTTTTACCAATTTTTGGTGAGATGGCGGCATCAAAGCCCAATTTGGATGCTTCTTTTAAGCGCGCGTCCGCTTGGCTAACGGGGCGAATTTCACCAGAAAGAGCAAGTTCGCCAAATACGATGGTTCCAGATTTAAGGGGTTTTCCCGATATCGAGGATATCAACGCCGCAGCCACAGCAAGATCAGCAGCGGGTTCGGAAATTTTCAGACCACCCGCCACATTCAGATAGACATCGCTGGAGCCAAAGCCCAAACCAAGACGGGCATCCAGAACAGCTAAGATCATCGCCAGACGCGCCGAATCCCAGCCGACAACGGCGCGGCGTGGGTTCGCAGCGGGCGAGGGGGCGACCAGCGCCTCAATCTCGACCAAGACTGGGCGGGTACCCTCCATCCCGGCAAAGACCACAGCGCCGGGAATATCTTCATCACGACTGGTCAGAAATAGCGATGATGGATTGGGAACCTCCATCAAGCCTTCGCCGGTCATCTCGAACACACCGATTTCATCGGTCCCACCGAAACGGTTTTTAACAGCGCGCAAAATTCGGAATTGGTGGCCACGATCGCCTTCGAAATAAAGCACCGTATCAACCATGTGTTCCAGCACGCGCGGACCAGCAATCTGACCATCTTTGGTCACATGGCCGACCAAGATAACCGCAGTCCCGCGACTTTTTGCAAAACGGATCAGCTCTTGGGATGATGCACGAACTTGGCTGACGGTGCCGGGCGCACTGTCCAAGCTGTCCAAAAACATGGTTTGAATACTGTCGATGATCAGGATATCGGGCGCTTTTTCGCCGTCTAGGGTGGTCAGGATATCGCGCAGGTTGGTCTCCGCGCCAAAGCGCACCTCGGCCTGTTGAACGCCCAATCGACGCGCCCGCATTTTGACCTGATCGGCGGCTTCCTCGCCCGAGATATAGACGCAGTTCATACCTGATCTGGCGAGAGACCCGGTTAATTGCAGCAGCAGGGTCGATTTGCCAATCCCCGGATCGCCGCCAACCAGTATGGCCGACCCCGGGACAATCCCGCCGCCCAATGTGCGATCCATTTCGGCGATCCCGGTGGTATGACGCTCTGCCCCGCGGGGCGGGCCGGACAGGTCGGTCAGTTCAATCACACGGCCCTTTTTCCCACCAAGGCCCTTGGGCGCACCGGATGAAATCGACTGTTCTTCGGTGATGGAATTCCATTCGCCGCAGCCATCACACCTGCCTTGCCATTTACGGGTCAGCGCGCCGCAACTATTACAGACAAATTGTGCGTGTGTTTTGGCCACTATATTGCGTCCTTTGGATGCGGTGTTAGGGTTTTAAGATATCCATCTGGATCGGCCCCTCGGCACGGCCATGGATAAATTGGTCAACATACTCATTGCCGGAATGATCAATATCCGCCCGTGGGCCCTGCCAGATAATCTTGCCTTTATAGATCATTGCAGCCTTATCGGCGATTTTCCGCACCGAAGACATATCATGGGTGATGGTGATGGTTGTGGCACCCAGATCATTCACGCATTCGCGGATTAATTCGTTAATCACATCGGCCATAATGGGGTCGAGGCCCGTGGTCGGTTCATCAAAAAAGATAATTTCAGGCTCGGTTGCGATGGCCCGGGCCAGGCCCACACGCTTTTGCATACCGCCGGATAATTCCCCCGGGTGCAGCTCGGCGACATCGGCACCCAGACCCACCTTGGCAAGTTTGCTAATGGCGATATCTTTGGCATCCTTTTTATTCATGCCGCGTGCCTCGATCAACCCAAAAGCCACGTTTTGCCAGACGCTGAGACTGTCGAACAAGGCACCGCCCTGAAACAGCATACCGAATTTCTCGATGACCTTTTTGCGCTCGCCCGATGACATGGCGACCACATCAGCCCCATCCACCAAAATGCTGCCCTGTTCCGGCCGCAAAAGGCCAAGTACACATTTGAGCAGCACCGATTTGCCCGTGCCCGAGCCGCCAATAACGACAAGGCTTTCACCGCGGGCGACATCCACATTAATGCCGTCGAGCACCACCTTGGGACCAAAGCGTTTGTGCACATCCTGCATACTGATTTTTACATCATTGCTCATGCTAGGACCCAAACATATTGATGGTGATGATCAGGTTGGCGAGCAAAATCATAATGAAGGAGGAGACAACCGCATTGGTGGTGGCGCGACCAACGCCCTGTGCGCCGCCCTTTGAATAGAACCCGTGATAAGACCCCATCAAGGCTAGGAAAAATCCAAAGACGCCCGCTTTGACCAAGGACGAATAGACGTCCGCCCATTCCAAATAGTCCACCGTGATCTGCAAATAGCTGGCTTGATTAAAGCCAAGCTTTTCGGTGCCGATGAAAAACCCGCCCATGATGCCGATGGTATTGGCGACAATGACCAACAATGGCAGCGTGATGACGGCGGCAATCAAGCGCGGCACCACCAGATATTTGATGGGGTCGGTGGACAGTGTAACTAGCGCGTCGATTTGCTCGGTCACGCGCATGGTGCCAAGCTCCGCTGCCATGGCGCTGGCGACCCGACCCGCCACCATCAGACCACCGAGAACGGGGCCTAGCTCGCGCACAATGGCGATGACCACCACGGCAGCGACGGTCCCTTCGGCGTTAAAACGTTCCGACCCCACGTAAATTTGCTGCGCCAGAGCGGCACCGGTAAACAGCGCTGTCATGCCAACAACGGGGAGGGAGAAGTAGCCGATATTAAGCATCTGCTTGCCGATCAGGCGTAAATACAAGGGAGGGTGCACGATGGCAGTTAAGGCGTGCCATGTGAACAGCGACACATGGCCGAGGTTTTCAAGCGCCCCGAGGGCAAAACGACCAATAGGCGCCAAAAATGCGGCCAATGCTGAAAAAAGGAAATTCATAAAGACATAATGCCCTAAAACTCTAGCTGGAAAAAGAAGTTAGCCTTGCTTGAGGGCCATATCAAGGCGGAACGTCGAATTCAGCCGTGCTTTTTTACTCGAACCGCTCGGGCAGGTGGTCGTCTTGTGCCAGATCAGAGAATTTGGTGAGTTCGCCAGTAAAGTGCAGTTTCACCGTGCCCGTCGGGCCGTGACGTTGCTTGGATACAATGACCTCGGCTTTGCCGTACAGCTCGCTCATTTCCATCTGCCATGTTTCATGTTCTGGCGTGCCTTCGGTGGGTTCTTGCTTTTCTTTATAATATTCTTCACGGAACACAAACATGACCATATCGGCGTCTTGCTCAATGGTTCCAGATTCGCGCAGGTCAGACAGCATGGGGCGCTTATTTTCGCGCTGTTCCACCATACGTGATAGCTGAGACAGCGCAATAACTGGAACATTAAGTTCTTTTGCTAAGCCTTTGAGGCCACGCGTTATTTCCGACACTTCTTGTACGCGGCTTTCGCCTGAATTGCCACGGCCAGAGCCTGTGATAAGTTGCAGATAATCGATCACGATCAAACCCAAACCGTGTTGACGTTTCAGGCGACGCGCCCGGGTGCGCAGCCCGGCGATGGATATACCGGCGGTGTCATCAATGAAAAAGGGCACCTGTTCCAATTCCTGTGCGGCGCGCGCCAATTTTTTGAATTCTTCGTCATTCAATTGACCGCGACGCATTTTCTCCGCTGGAATGCCGGACCGCTCGGCCAATATACGCGCGGCGAGCTGATCAGCACTCATTTCCAATGAGAAAAAGCCAACCACCGCGCCCTTCGATGTTTCCATGTCGAAGTCTTTGGTGGTGCTGTCCTGAAAATGTTCCAATGCAGCGGCAAAGGCGATATTGGTGGCAAGGGCGGTTTTACCCATGGCTGGGCGTCCGGCAAGAATCATCAGGTCAGAATTATGCAGACCGCCGATTTTCTCGTTCAGGTCTTTCAGACCCGTGGTCACACCAGATAGTTTATGTGGGTCCTTATAGGCCGCTTGAATATTATCCACCGCGGTGGTTAAGGAATGCGAAAATCGTTTAAAGCCGCCTTCGTGACTGCCCTGTTCGGCCAAATTAAACAGATGTCCCTCAACCGTTTCAATTTGTTCGGTGGCGGATTGATCAATGGGGCTGTCATAGGCGGTAATCACCATGTCTTCGCCCACTTGGATCAATTCACGGCGCAACGCCAAGTCATAAAGGGTGCGGCCATAGTCCTCGGCATTGATGATGGTGGCGGCGCTCATGGCCAAACGCGCCAAATAAGCCGCCCCGCCCAGATCCGTTAAGGCTTCATCGGCATCAAAATAGGGCTTGAGCTTCATTGGGTCGGCGGACTGTCCCCGCTCCAACAGCTTAGTGATCGCATCGAAGATACGTCCGTGCACGGGTTCGAAGAAATGCTCGGGCTGGAGGAAACTCTGCACCCGCTCGGCGGCCATGTTATTGACCAGAATGGCCCCCAACAGGGCTTGTTCCACCTCGATATTGTGCGGCAGTTGACGATACCCCGGTGGGTGATTGTCTTCGTTTGCCGCCATTGGCGCGGTCATGCCTGTTGACAGGCCCTGATGATCGTCTGGTGCGTTCTTAGCCAAAATGTTTCCCCCTCAAGAAACGAAATCTCATCACCCCGAGTGATGGGTAGAAATTGGTATGACACGGCGAACAATTCGAGATGCCGAATTCTGTGCCAAATCTTGTAGAAGGGGTTATACGCATTTGTTCAAGCTCCGTTGTAATTATTATTGGCTTATCACGGCTATACTTTCCACAATTCTTTCAAAATGGGGATAAACTGTGATTATCCTTTATTTGCACCCCATCGGTCGCGTTGGGGTGTGGATAATATTGTGGATTGTCTGAAACTAGGTTGAAAAAAAGGGCGACTTGAAAAGCCACCCTTTTTAGAATTTTAAGCGTAAGAAAGCGCGAAAAGCTTATTCAGCCTTGGCGTCTTCGCCAGAACCACCTTCAACTGCAACGTCTTCAGCCGCAACGTCTTCAGCAATGTCTTCAACGATCTCTTGAGCCGCCGATTTGGCCAGTTCATCTGATTCGAAAACATCTGCAACAGAATCGACAGCCATATGGGCGTCAAGTTGGCTGGCCGCTTCTTCAGAGGAGCGGGCGATGGACACGGAGACCTTCGCTGTAACCTCTGGATGCAAGCGAACACCAACGGTATATACGCCGATATCCTTGATGGGTTTTTCCAGCTCGACTTGGGCGCGTTTGACTTTCACACCAAGGTCTTCGCTAATGCCGATGGCAATGTCACGTGTGGTTGCCGAGCCATAAAGCTGGCCAGATTCGCCAGCTTGCCGCAACAAGGTAATGTGCTTGCCATCAAGGGTTTTCGCAACAGCTTCAGCCTCTTTTTTGGCTTCAAGGTTGCGCGCTTCGATTTCCTTACGCTGTGATTCAAACACAGCCAAGTTGGCTTTGGTGGCCCGCAAAGCTTTTTTCTGAGGCAGGAGGCAATTCCGGGCATAGCCGGCCTTAACCTTTACCACATCGCCCATCTGGCCGAGCTTTTCAACGCGTTCGAGGAGTACGATTTCCATTATATCTCTCCCTATTCGACGACAAATGGCAGCAGGGCGATATTGCGTGCCCGCTTGATTGCTTTTGCCAATTCGCGCTGTTTCTTAGCAGAAACGGCGGTGATCCGGCTTGGAACAATCTTGCCACGTTCAGAGATATAACGCTGAAGCAGCTTTACATCTTTATAATCAATGGTCTGCGCGCGCGACCCGGTGAAGGGGCAGGACTTGCGACGACGAAAGAATGGGCGACGACCGCCGCCAGAGGTGTTGTTATCTTCAGCCATGATTAGCTCTCCCTCGATGGGCGTTCAGAACGCTCGACACGGTCACGTTTGTCAGCCTTGTGCCGCATAACTGCGGACGGGCCTTCTTCCAACGCATCAACACGAATGGTCATCGCCCGCAGCACGTCGTCATTCAGACGCTGCTGGCGCTCCATTTCGGCAACTGCCGGGTGCGCACTGTCAATGTGCAGCATCACGTAATGCGCCTTGCGGTTCTTTTTAATCTTATAGGCCGTGTTACGGAGGCCCCAATATTCAGTTTTGGTTACTTTTCCGCCGCCATTGCTCACGATGTCGGAAAAGTCTTTGATGAGTGTTTCCACCTGTTGCGCCGTAATGTCTGGGCGCGCGATGAAAACATGTTCGTATAAAGACATGTTTCGCTCCATTTTTGCTGATCGCCTACCCAGCACCATGCTTGGGCATCTCCAGCTCTCTTCTTACAGGTTGGCGGTAATCGACCGTGATCCACCCTGCGGGGCGGTTTCTATGCTTTTTAGGGGGGGGATGCAAGGATAAAATGGTGTGCGGCGATTTGTTCGGGGCAATGTTTGGTTTTGCACCCTTGCACTTTTTCATCTTTGCGGCTACCACGGGGCAGATTTTCCAATCCCTTAAAGGAGTTTGAGCGAATGTCACGCGCATTTATATTTCCCGGGCAAGGCAGCCAATATGTGGGTATGGGCAAAGCATTAGGCGAGGCCCATTCGGCCGCGCGTGAGGTCTTTCAAGAAGTTGATGACGCCTTGGGACTATCCCTTTCTGCGATCATGTTTGAAGGGCCCGAAGACGATCTAAAGTTGACCCAAAATACCCAACCAGCATTGATGGCGGTGAGTGTGGCAGTAATGCGCGTGATCGCCGCGCAGGGCAAGGAAATGTCAGAGTTGGCCGGCTATGTCGCCGGGCACAGCTTGGGCGAATACAGTGCACTTTGCGCGGCTGGGGCCATAGGCCTATCCGATACGGCGCGTCTGTTGCGGCTTCGCGGCGAAGCGATGCAAAAGGCCGTGCCGGTGGGCGCTGGCGCCATGGCCGCAGTTCTAGGGCTGGAGTGGGATGAGGTTAAGGCTATTTGCGCCGATGCAGGCCAGGACGTGAGTGTTGCCAATGACAATGCGCCGGGTCAGGTGGTGATATCTGGAACCAAGGCGGGTGTTGAAAAGGCCGCAGAAATGGCCAAAGAGGCAGGGGCGAAACGTGCGCTTCTTCTGCCAGTGAGCGCTCCTTTTCATTGCGCGCTGATGCAACCCGCTGCCGATGCGATGCGGGATGCCCTTGCTGGTACAGAAATTTCCGTCCCCGTTCTGCCCCTGATCGCCAATGTCACGGCAGATGTGGTGAGCGATCCAGACCAAATTCGCGACTTGTTGGTGCAGCAGGTTACAGGTGTCGTTAGGTGGCGGGAATCGGTGGCCCGCATGGGCGCGTTGGGCGTGGATACACTGGTCGAGGTGGGTGCGGGCAAGGTGCTATCTGGTTTGGCCCGGCGCATAGACCGTGATATGGCGGCCATTAGCATCGAATCGCCGGAAACTATTGATGATTTTTTGACCAGCCTTTAAGGTCATCCATCTAGACTATTCAGGAGCGTGTTATGTTTGATTTGAGCGGTAAGAAGGCATTGGTTACAGGGGCCACAGGCGGTATTGGCGAAGCGATCGCGCGCGCCTTTCACGCGGCTGGGGCCGAGGTTGTTTTGTCTGGGACCCGTGTTGAGAAGCTCGAATCCCTCGCTAAAGACCTTGGCGTGCGCACCCATGTTGTTGCCGCCAATTTGGGCGACATGGAAAGCGTCGAAGCACTGGCTAAGTCGGCGATAGAGGCCATGGGCGGCATTGATATCCTGGTGAATAACGCTGGTATCACGCGCGATAATCTTGCGGTGCGTTTGTCTGATGATGATTGGGACGACGTGCTGCGGGTTAATTTGCAGGCTGTGTTCAAGCTGTCTAAATCTGTTCTGCGGCCAATGATGAAGGCGCGTTTTGGGCGCATCATTAATATCACCAGTGTGGTTGGACAAACTGGCAATGCTGGGCAGGCCAATTATGCGGCGTCTAAAGCCGGAACTGTGGGGATGTCTAAGTCTTTGGCCCAGGAGGTCGCATCGCGGAACATTACAGTGAATTGCATCGCCCCGGGTTTTATCGAAACACCGATGACGGATGCGCTGACAGACGAACAAAAAGACGCTATTATGGCAAACATTCCCGCCGGTCGATTGGGTCAGCCAGAGGAAATAGCCGCCTCAGCATTATATTTGGCCAGCGAAGAGGCGGGATACATGACCGGGCAAACACTGCACGTCAATGGCGGTATGGCGATGATTTGATGGCGTTTTGTCGCGCTTGAGAGGGCGGGAAATGATAAAGTCACTTGCCATTCAAGATTTCGCACGCTAAAAGCCACTCGGAATTTACTGAAACGCTCGAAAGAGTGAACCGTAACAAAGTCAATTAGAAACAGGGATGACCAACATGTCTGATATCGCTGCAAGCGTTAAAAAAATCGTTGTAGAGCACCTTGGTGTGAGTGAAGATAAAGTTGTTGAAAGCGCAAGCTTCATCGACGATCTGGGCGCTGACAGCCTCGACACTGTTGAGCTGGTCATGGCGTTCGAAGAAGAGTTCGCCGTAGAAATTCCGGACGATGCGGCTGAGAAGATTCAGACGGTTAAAGACGCAATCGACTTTATCCAAGCCAACGCGTAAGCGTCAGCTAGGCATTTGATCACGAGCAGCCGAACCCATCGTTTGGCTGCTCTTGATTCGGGCCGGATTTTAGATGCTGTTTTTGCCAAAACAAGCTGACAAAGACCACCCCATACCTTATCTTCGTTTACCGTATCTTCGTGTCTCTGATTTCTGGGGACATTAGCTCATCTGTAGGGGGATATATATGAGACGTGTAGTAGTCACAGGACTGGGTTTGCTGACACCGCTTGGTTGCGGGGTTGAAGAAACATGGAGCCGTATCATCGACTCGCAGTCGGGTGCTGGCCCCATTACACGTTTCGATGCCAGCGATCTAACGTGTCGTATCGCATGCGAGATTAAGGCAGGCGACGGAACTGGCATGACATTCAATGCGGATGATTGGATGGACCCAAAAGAACAGCGCCGCGTTGACCCCTTTATCGTTTATGGCATGACCGCCGCGACACAGGCGGTGATTGACGCTGGCTGGGAAAACCCCGGCGAAGAAGAATGCCTGCGAACAGGTGTGATGATTGGCTCTGGCATTGGTGGATTGCCCGGCATTCAGGAGGCTTCGATTCTTTATCACGAGCGTGGCCCGCGGCGCGTCTCTCCGTTCTTTATTCCCGGTCGCTTGATCAACTTGGTGTCCGGTAATGTCTCCATCAAATATGGCTTTAAAGGCCCGAACCATGCGCCAGTGACAGCATGTTCCACTGGTGCGCACGCCATTGGTGATGCGGCGCGTATGATCATGCTTGATGATGCCGATGTTATGGTTGCAGGTGGCGCTGAATCCGCGCTTTGTGGCGTTGGCATGGCAGGCTTTGCCCAAGCCAAAGCGATGTCCACCAATTTCAATGATGAACCGCACCGCGCGTCACGCCCGTGGGACAGAGACCGGGATGGTTTTGTCATGGGCGAGGGCGCTGGTATTGTTGTTCTCGAAGAATACGAACATGCGAAAAAGCGCGGCGCGACAATATATGCGGAGATTTGCGGTTACGGCATGTCCGGTGATGCCTATCATGTGACCTCACCAGCACCAGATGGTAATGGGGGCTTCCGCTCAATGCAAATGGCTGTGAAGCGTGCTGAGATTGACGTTGCAGACATTGATTATGTCAATGCGCACGGAACTTCGACACCGATGGGCGATGACATTGAACTGAATGCGGTTCGGCGTCTGTTCGGTGCCAGTGCGGGTACTATGGCGATGTCGTCCACCAAATCCTCAATTGGGCATTTGTTGGGCGCTGCGGGGAGTGTCGAAGCTATTTTCTGTATTCTTGCGATGCGCGATAATGTTGCGCCGCCAACATTGAACCTTGAAAATATTGGCGAGGGCTGCGAAGGCATAAATCTGGTGCCGTTAACCGCCCAGGAACGCGAAATAAACACGGTTCTGTCGAATTCCTTTGGCTTCGGTGGGACCAACGCGTCACTCCTCATGCGCCAAGTCGATTAAGCATTACGGATCGCGCAGGTCTTAAAAGCCTTCTTTGAAATGTTTGGATTTGACGCTAGTCTACCTTCTGATTTTGGTCTTTAGGAGGGAAGCGTCAACATGCGACAGTTCATCATTGCTGCACTTCTGTTGATTGGCCTGTCAGGGTGTACCACCCCGCAGCAAGCGCAATTTTCCCATGATGTCGTGACGACTGAAACACCGTGGAGTCATCAGAATTTCGATCGCAACCCGAATGGGTTCACTTTCGCTATTGTCTCTGATTTATGGGGCGGTTACCGCAACGGTATCTTTGACGTGGCAGCGGTGCAGGTCAATCAACTGCGTCCAGAATTTGTTCTCAGCGTTGGTGATTTAATTGATGGTGGCAGCGAAGACCGGGCGCGTCTGCATCAGGAATGGGATGGGTTTGACGCCTTGGCAGCGAAGATCAATGCACCATTTTTCTTTGCCGGGGGTAATCATGACCTGACCAACCCGACCATGCGCGAAGTTTGGCAAGGCCGATATGGCACCCGATATTATCATTTTCGCTATGGCGACGCCTTGTTTTTGATCCTTGATTCCGAAGACATGGATGTGGACCGCATGATGGCGGTCTATCACGCGCGAGCTAAAGCCATCGCAGTGATTGATGCTGATGGCTATGATGCGGCGAAGGATATGGAATATTTCCACATGCCGGAGCGGGTTTCTGGCACCATAGGCCATGATCAATCAGCCTATTTTGAGGCCGTGATTGCGGATAATGCGGATGCGAAATGGACATTTTTGTTCATGCATAAACCAACGTGGCGCGCGGCTGAGGGCAAAAGTCTGGCGCGCATTGAAAAGGCCCTTGAGGGCCGGAATTATTCGGTTTTTGCGGGGCATGAACATTCGTTCTCACACCGCAAAAGAAATGGCATGGATTACACCATTCTGGGCACTACCGGCGGTAGCCAGCGCCCAAACGACCCCAACGGTTTTGATCATATAGGCCTGATTCATTTTGATGGTACAGCCCCGTCAATTGCGCATATTCGTATGGATGGCCTTCTTGGCATTGATGGTCAGCTACCCGCTGGCAGTGATGGTCTGTGTTTTCAGGCGTCTGAATGTTAAGCAAAAATCTCATACGCGGGATGTTTTACCTGTTTGTGGTGCTGGGTCTGCTGGTTGCCATAGATATCATCGCGGCGGTGAAACGCTTTGAATCGCCCGGCCCATCCACCGCTGAAACCGTTGTAGAGATTGCCCCGGGTAGCAGTCTGCGCAGCATGTCGGCAAAGCTGGAAGAGGCGGGCGTGATCCATTCATCCCGTGATTTTAACATGGTGGTGCGGATCCTCCGTGCCTCAGGGGCCTTGCAAGCTGGGGAATACGCCTTTCCGGCAGGAATTAGCGGGACTGACGCGTTTAAAATGATCCGCGAGGGTAAAACCCGGGATCACAGCGTGACCCTCGCTGAGGGCCTATCCGTGGCGCAGGTTTTGACCCTGTTGGATGATAACGAGACGCTGCTGGGGCCTGTCTCAGATGTGCCCGAAGAAGGTAGCTTATTGCCCGAAACTTATCATTTCAAAAAGGGCGAAACACGTGATGGCATTATCCGCCGAGCGCAGATGGATATGCGCCTTGTGTTGGACAGATTATGGTCTGCGCGGGCCGCTGATTTCCCATTGGCGAGCAAGCAGGAGGCGCTGATCCTTGCGTCCATTGTTGAAAAAGAAACCGCGGTTGAGGGCGAACGACGGCGCATCGCCGCTGTATTTCTGAATAGACTACAACAAAACATGCGCCTGCAAACAGACCCCACGGTCATTTATGGCATTACTGGTGGTTTGCCCTTGGGGCGCGCCATCCTGCAAAGTGACTTGGACCGGGAAACGCCATATAATACATACCGCATACGGGGGTTGCCTCTTGGCCCGATTGCTAATCCGGGCAGGGCTTCCTTGGAGGCGGTGTTCGATCCGGAATTTACCGATGAACTGTATTTTGTCGCTGATGGCAGTGGTGGTCATGTCTTTGCGACCACGCTGGAAGAACACAACCGCAATGTCCGTGAATGGCGCCAAATCAAATCACAACGCCAGTAACCCACGCTAAGACTTTGTATTTGCTTCATAATTTCGTTTTGGTGCCATTGCGGCCAGAAGCTTTTCAGCAAGAAAATAGGGGATGATCTGAGCAAAGCGCACCAGCGCGAACATAGGAAAGGGGAAGGCAATACGGCCTTTATTCTTCTCCAACCCTTTGACAATAATTTCAGCCGCCTTTGGCGTATCCATGAAAAATGGCATGTTGAATTTATTCTGATCGGTCAAGCGGCTTTTGACATAGCCGGGGCAGATTGCGCTGATTTCAATACCCCTGTGCGCATATGTCCCCCGTAGGCTTTCCGTGTAGGCCCGTACAGCGTTTTTAGAGCCTGAATAGGCGGGATTATCAGGTAGTCCGACAATTCCGGCTAAACTTGACACCGTGGCGATCTGTCCGCGACCACGCTTTTTCATACGCTCTATCGCGGGGTGAACCGTGTTAAAGACACCACCGACATTGATCTCAAAGGTTTTGACCGCACGCTCATGCAGCGTCATATCCACGGTCGAACCAAAGCCCACACCCGCATTTGCGATCACCAAATCAAGCGGCCCGGCATCATCAACCTCGTTGATCCATGCCGCCATACCGACATCGTCACACACATCAATCACGCGGGCGTCGGCTGTGCCGCCTGCGGCTTCAATCTTTTCACCCACGGCCTTCACACGCGCCTCATCGCGCCCTGAAATTGCTACAAAACACCTGCGTTTTGCATAAATCATGGCCAATGCCTCGCCGATTCCACTTGAGCCACCGGTAATCAGTACGCGACGTGGATTTTGCATGGTCTATTCCCCCTAAAAGACGATTATCGAACAATTCTTTTGATTGGCCGCCGCCGCGAACCTATAGTCCTTTGACATTTTCCATCGGCCCATCCTAGCAGCCAAGCTGATATAAAAGGAACAGAAAATGAGCACCAAAAGCATGACAGGCTTCGCCCGCGTTGAGGGACAGACCAATGTTCCCGATATGGGCGATATCGAGTGGCATTGGGAGCTAAAAAGCGTGAATTCGCGGGGGCTTGATGCGCGGTTTCGCACACCCCCGATATTGAACGGCTTGGATATTGAGGTGAAGCGGCGACTGACCGGCCAAATCACACGGGGGAACCTGAGCGGCTTATTGGAGATTCGCTTGCCCGGCGGTGGCGAAGGCCTGCGGGTGAACCGCCCATTCTTGGAAGAATTGATTGGTCTTGCTGGTGATTATGAAAATCAGGAAAATCTCGGGGCCTCCGATCTGGCAACTTATTTGAGCGTGCGCGGCGTGATTGAGGCCGCTGAGGTGCGCTTGAGCGCCGATCATCTGGCGCTATTGCGCCTTGATGTCTTGGCTGGATTTGACACGGCGCTTGAAACCCTCAATCAAAACAGGGCGGTTGAGGGCGCCGCCATGGAGACGGTGATCCGGGGACTTCTCGACGACTTATCAAGCCAATATGATGTGGCAAAGGTCAGTGATGGCGCCCGCATAGAGACGATCAAGGCCCGTTTCCTTGAAAAACTGCATGAGATTATGGACCATAAGCCGGACGCTGTAAGTGCCGATCGTTTGGAACATGAAATCGCGCTTTTAGCGGTAAAGGCCGATATTCGCGAAGAATTGGATCGGCTGGACGCCCATATCGCCGCAGCGCGCGCGTTGCTGGAGAGTGCGGGACCGATCGGGCGAAAATTTGATTTTCTTTCACAAGAACTTAACCGTGAGGCCAATACAATCTGTTCCAAGTCCGGCGATATGGATTTGACCCAGACCGGGTTGGCTATGAAGGCAACTATTGACCAGTTGCGCGAACAGATTCAAAATGTGGAATAGGCAGGAACAGTGGGGATTGAGATGAATATAGGACGTCGACGCGGATTAATGCTGATCCTTTCGTCACCCTCTGGCGCGGGTAAAACCACGCTGTCGCGGCGGCTGTTGGATGAAGATCAACAAATTTCGCTGTCTATTTCTGTCACCACGCGCGCACCGCGCCCGGGGGAAACCGACGGTGTGGATTATCGCTTCGTCAGCGAAGAGACCTTTCAAATGATGGTGGACGCGGACAAATTCCTTGAACATGCGAGTGTTTTTGGCAATCGCTATGGAACGCCGAAAGGCCCGGTGATGGAACGCCTGAGCGAAGGCAGGGATGTCTTGTTTGACATTGATTGGCAGGGCGCGCAGCAAATGCAAGATCAGGCTGAGGGCGACATTGTGCGCGTCTTTATTCTGCCACCATCGTTGGATGCCTTGAAAGAGCGCCTCGTGGGCAGGGGCCAAGACAGTGCTGATGTGGTTGCCGGCCGTATGGCCAAGGCAACGGCTGAAATCTCCCACTGGTTCGAATATGATTATGTTTTGGTCAATGAAGACGTTGATATTTGCTTGGATCAATTGAAAACCATTTTACGGTCCGAACGCCTTCGTCGTTCACGCTGTCCGGGCGTAGCCGAGCTGGCTAAATCCCTGATGCAGGATAAGGATTAGCGCTTCATCGCGCCGATGGCGCGGGCGAGCCTGCAAATTTCCACGATATCCAACTCTTCTGGCCGTGCGGTTGCGGCAATGCCAAGCTCGGCGAGAAACGCAGTGTCTTTGATGTTCAATTGCTTCAAACTGGCGCGGAGCATTTTGCGCCGCTGCCCGAAGACCGCTTCAGATAGCCGCTCCAGATCCTTTGCCCGAAGATGATCAAGCACGGGCGTGCGGGGTATGATCTGCACAACGCTTGAATTCACCTTGGGTGGTGGGGTGAATGCACGGGCGGGCAGGTCGAAAAGTTTCCGCGCTTGTGCCCGCCATCCCGCCAGAATAGCCAGACGACCATAGGCCTTGTTGCCAGCGCCCGCGGTGATGCGTTCGGCGACCTCTTTTTGGAACATCAGCGTGAGGCTGTCATAAAAAGGTGGCCAAACCTCACCGCCGAGCCATTTGACCAGCAAGGCTGTGCCGACATTATACGGCAAATTGGCGCAAATATGCACCGGGCGGCCACTTCCTCCCGCAAGTGCGTTATAGTCGATATCCATTGCATCGGCGTTTTGCCAGGTCAGGCGGTCGGGAAAGGCTGCGGCGATTTCTTCGAGTACCGGCGCGCAACGATCATCTTTTTCAATGGCAATGACGTGCTTGGCACCTTCCATCAAGAGGGCGCGTGTCAGACCACCGGGACCGGGGCCGATTTCGATGACCGTCGAGGCTTCTAAATTGGGGACAGACCGCGCAATTTTGCGTGTCAGGTTCAAATCGAGAAGAAAATTTTGCCCAAAGGACTTTTTGGCGCTTAATCCGTGGTTGGCAATCACTTCGCGGAGCGGGGGGAGTGGGTCAACCTCTGTCATTGGCTTAATCCGCCAAGCGCGCGGCAAGGAATAAGGCCTGTATCAGGCTTTCAGGATCGGCCATGTCTTGTCCTGCAATATCAAATGCAGTGCCATGATCGGGCGAGGTGCGGACAATTTTCAAGCCCAGCGTGGTATTGACGCCTGCGCTAAAATCAAGCGTCTTCACGGGGATTAGGGCTTGATCATGATACATGGCCAAGGCGGCATCATAGCCCATCCGGGCAGCATCGGAAAACAGGGTATCGGCGGGATGCGGCCCGCTGACCTGATGGCCAGCATTCTGTAATTCCAAAATGGCAGGAATAATATGTTCTTGTTCTTCTAAACCCATGGAGCCATCTTCACCTGCGTGCGGATTTAGGCCCGTTATCGCAAGGCGGGGATTGCTAAAGCCAAAGCGCGTCTCCAAATCTCTCAGCATAATTTTAGCGGTCCGCAGGATGGCATCCTTTGTGACAGCCTTTGGCACATCTTTAAGGGCAATATGTATCGTCAATGGTGCCACCCGTATGCCGCCGCCCACCAGCAGCATAACAGCGTCGCTTTCATCTTGATCACACAGGTGCGCCAGATAATCTGTATGGCCCTTAAAATCAAAGCCTGTGCCATAAAGACCAGCCTTATGGATGGGGGCCGTGACCAGCGCTGCCGCTTTTCCACGCAGGGCCTGACGGGTCCCTAAGGCGATTGCTTCGCGCGCCATTTTGGCACCGTCTGAGGTCGGGCGTCCGGGTGATGGGCAGGTCTCGATCGGAATTTCCATGATGGGAAGCGCAGTGTCGAAAACAGCTAAGGCATCGCCCGGCCTGGCGATCACTTGGCAGGGCAGGTCAATATCCACCGCATGCAGCGCGTCTTGAACACCAATGACATAAAAAGGCGGGATGGCGCGGGCAACCCGGGCACGCCATGCTTTGGCGATGATCTCAGGCCCTATGCCAGCCGGGTCACCCATGGAAAGAGCGAGCGGCAGTGCGCATAAACGCTCAGGAACATTTGGGATGCCAGGCTGTGTTTTAGAACCGGCCACCAGAGCACCTATTTATATTCCACAATGGCGTCTCGCCGCAGGTCCCGAAGATACCGCCGCGCCATCATGGCAAGCCTTTGTTGTTCCAATTGACCTAAGACTTCATCAAAGGTCGGGATTTTAACTTCTGGGTCGGAGCGCTCACAAATGAAAAATATCTGTACACCCGTGCTGGAGACCGCAGGTTGCGATGGGTGGCCAGTTTCCAACTCCGCCAAAAGGGGGCGTAGCTGGGGATTAATATCGCGCAACGATACCTCTGCCAATTCGCCGTATTGGGGGGCACCCAAACGTTCTGCCATGGCCGGAATTTGTTCGCAACTGGTGACCAAGGGGGTCTCGGCCTCAAGAAGGTCCAAGAAGGCCTCTGCCTGTTCCTGCGTCGTTTCGGCGGTAAACGGATAGGTGATACCGTGCAATTTGACATTTGCATCCAGCGGGTCCGCGCTTAGGATGCGCCGGCGGTCGGTCATGGACAAAATATACACGCCACTCCCCGAGACCACAGGCCCTGCGGTCTCGCCCACCTTCATTTCCGCGATCGCCTTGTTCAACTCCGGTGCCAACTGGTCCTGAGCAACCCAGCCCAGGTCACCACCACGCGCAGCCGACGACGACTCGGAGAATTGTTGCGCCATTAACGCAAATTGTGCGCCATCTCGTAACTGTTGCAGAATACGGGTTGCGGTCTGTGTGACCAATTGAGTCCGCGAAGGATCATCAATGATCAGATAGATTTCCGACATGCGGTATTCATATTTACCCTGATTCGAGATCATACGCTCTAGGCGTTCTTCGACATCTTCGTCACTAATGACAATCTGCGACCCCAATCGACCCTGAACCAAGCGCTGCCAAGCAAACTCAGCGCGCAATTGATCAAACAATGTTTGGTGACTGCTGCCCGCCTGGATTAGAAAGTTGCCAAACTCCTCAGGCGTTTGATTGAAGCTTTGCGCGATATTGCGAAACGCGTCGGCGATCTCTTCGTCCGCCACTTCCAGCTCAAATGTTGCTGCTTCCTGCAATTGCAGGCGTTCATCAACCATGCTGCGTAAAATTTCCTCATTCAACCGCTCTAATTCTTCAGGTGTTTCTACCCCACCGCCCGCGGCAATGATAAGGCGAACCCGCTGATCCAAATCATAGCGCGAAATAATTTCATCATTCACAAGAGCTTCAATTTTTTGCAGGACTTCTTGGGCGGCGGCCTGCGGCAGGGTGACCGAAAACCCTGACACGATTCCTATGGCCGCCAAGCCGATCATCACGGCTTGCTTTATCTTTGTCGCTTGAATTGTGGTCCGAATGGTCATTGTTGCAGTCTATCCAATTCTTTGCATCTAGCTTAAGCAATTTAACCTAAGTGTTTTAGGCGTAATCTGAACATAATCGAGCTACCCGGAACAATGTCGCGGTCGCGCGTAAAAGATTTTTGCCACGCAAGGCTTAACTCCAGACAGTCGTCCCTATACAAGAGCCCGAGGCTATGCGCAATGGCCTTGTACCCATCTGTCAGGTCGCTGGTAATATGGCCAAAGGCTGACCAGTTGGCTTTCAGGCCGATTGAGCCACCTGCGTTAATCTCGTGTCGGTCGTCCGCCCCGAAAAACTCATCCCCACGCAGCAGCCTGAAATATCGAATATTGATATTGGTTCGCTCATCACCGGCGCGCATGCTCAACTCTTGGCGGCGAACCTTGAAGGTGTCTTTATCTAGGCGCACGCGGTAGGCGATGCTGCCAAACTTTTGCGCCTCAACCTCGACACGGGCGACGTAATCCGAAAAATTCTCCTCCAGCCCCGACCCATCGCCGAAGAGGCTAATCTCTTCGTTAAAGCGGTAGCTTTGGGCAAAAAACACGTCGGTCAGCAGTCCCGGTGTTTCCATTTGCCAGCGCAGGCCATAGTTCAAGCGCGCGCCGCCCTCCCACCGATCAATCCCGGGAAATCTGTTTTCATCCAGAATATTGGCATCTGATAGCTCGAAATTTCGGCTGTCTTCATTGGGAAACACATCCCGAGGTGTTCTTTGTGGTGCAATTACAACATCCACAATCGGCTCTATAATCTGCGTCGTCTGACCTTGATAAGATGCAAATGGCCAACTTGTACTGGCCGAAACCATTGGCAAAAACCGGCTGTGGGTTCCGTCTTTGCCCGCATATTGCGGATCGTCGGCTCGGGCTGCATCATTCACGTGATAGACATCACCGCGCAGTTTACCCGTCAACTTAACAACTTGGCCCCAACGGGTGATATGTGGCAATTCCCAACCCATATGACCGGATGTGCGCAGCGTATCCATGCCGTCGGTGCGCACCAAAGCGACAGAGGATGCGCCGCCCGTCCAGCGTCCGCCATTTTGACCTTGTTTGCCAACATATTCGTATTGGATCATGGGTAACGCCATGGCCGCGCGTCCTTGATCATCTTCTGTGCGCAGACCTTGGAATGAAAGCGCGCGGATACTCAACCAAGATTGGCCCCAAAATGCTTGCGTTTGAATATTACTGGTTAAGCTATCATAATCACCAAATCCATAACGGCGGAGATAGGTATCATCGCTGGCCCATTGAAGTTGGTAATTGGTCAGCCAATTGTCCTGATGTTCCACATTCCCCTTGGCAAAGGCATGTCCGCGCCATTCTTGCGTATCCAGCTTCGCGTTGTTGGTATCGCGCTGATGGGTATAGGTCGCGCTGCCATCCAGCTGTAATTCACCAACTCCCAGATGGCGGCGGAACTGACCGGATAGCACCGGGCGTTCTTTGCTGTTGATAATGGGTGTGATGGTGGCATCCATGCTGTCGTTAAACACATGATAATAAGGAAGTGCAACGCTGAGGCCCATGTCATTGCGGCCGCCAATCTCCGGGATTAAAAACCCAGAGGCCCGCTTTACCCGCGGGTCAGGGTGAGAAATCGCCGGTAGATACAGGATCGGCACGCCGAGGACTTCCATGACCGCGTCTTTATAGTAAAAACGCTTCTTTTCTTCGTCATGGATTACGCGCACCGCGCGGATCATCCAGACCGGGTCTTTTTCCACGTCATCTTCGCAAACCGGGCAGGGCGTAAAGCTGACATGCTCCATACGGGACCGCCCGCCAGCACTGCGCTCGCCTTCGCTGGCCGACAAGCGCGACCCATCAGACAGGATTAAGCGAATGTTTTTAATGAAGCCCTCGCGCAATTCGTTATCCAAACGCGCTTCATCCACCAGCAGCATACTGCCGTCCGGGTCTGTAATTTGCACGTTGCCGGTGGCGTGAACCTCGCCGACCAGTTCATAATAAATGACGTGATCCGCCATCAGGCTATAGCCCTGATGGGCGATACTGACATTGCCCTGTGCGGTCACGCTTTTACTGCTCTCGTCATAGACCAGCGTATCGGCCGCCAGTTCCACAAAGGCGTCGGGTGACAGTGTGACCGATTGCGCTGCGATATTGATGGTTTCCTGAGCCGCCGCCATTACGGGCATAGTCGCAATGAGCGCAAGAAAGGGCAGGGATGCATATAGGTGAAAGCGGCGGCAAGGGTGTTGCCCGCGTTTCAATCCATTTTTAGCCCAAAAAGTTATCATACCGCTCGTTTGCTTTCCGCTTGTCCGTGTTTCTAAACGGCTTTGGTCGCCCATGCAATTGCCGAGTGACACAAAAACATGGCGCGAATTTGGCCATCATCCATTCGACGCAAAAAACAGCCAACCTAGACCCTTTCCAAGTCAGGTTCTGGGGAGTATAGGTAAGGGGAATTGTTCATTCATAAATCACTCTAAACCTTGATGAGGTAAGCCTAGATGAAAATCGGATTTGAAGCCATTGATACCACGAAAATCGGCGCGTTGGCGGTGTTCGCCGACAAAGATAAGGCCCTGTCAACCACAGCCGCTTTGATTGACGCAGAGCTAGACGGCGCGATTGGCCGCGCCATCATTGCCAGCCGATTTCGTGGCGAACGCGGTGAGATTCTAGAGATATTGGCCCCGAGCGACAATCACTCGCGTATTTTGTTGGTCGGGATTGGCGCGGGCGATGACTTCAGCGAACGTAAGGCCGAAGAATTGGGTGGCGCTTTGGTGGCGCGTTTGATTTCCTCTGGTGAAAATATTCTGAATATCGCGCTGGATAAAGCATCTGGCGAAGGTTTGGATACGGCCCATATTGCTGCGCGAATTGCCGCTGGGGCAAGAATGCGCGCTTATCGCTTCGATAAATACCGGACCAAAGAGCCTGATCATAAAAAACCAAGTTTGAAGGCCATAAACCTGTTGTGTTCAGACCACGCTAAAGCAGCAGAGCTGTACGCGCCGATGGATGCGGTAATCGATGGTGTTTATTTCACCCGAGACCTAATCAGCGAGCCGGGCAATATCATTCATCCGGAAAGTTACGCTCAGGCGATCAAGTCTTTGTCCGAAGACGGGGTGGACGTACAACTTTTGGGTGAGGCTGAGCTTGAAAAGATCGGCATGCGGGCGCTTCTGGCGGTTGGCCAGGGCAGTGACAAAGAAAGTCATGTCGCCATCATGCGCTGGAATGGGTTGGATGATGCCGACGCGCAGCCCGTATGCTTGGTGGGGAAGGGCGTCACCTTTGATACCGGCGGGATTTCATTGAAACCCGGCGAAGGCATGGATGAAATGAAATGGGATATGGGTGGCTCTGGCATCGTGGTAGGCACCATGCGGGCCTTGGCTCGGCGCAAAGCCAAAGTGAATGTTGTGGCCATTGTTGGTCTGGTTGAAAACATGCCATCCGGAAACGCGCAGCGCCCGGGCGATGTGGTGACATCCATGTCGGGGCAAACCATTGAAGTGCTGAATACAGATGCCGAGGGGCGTTTGGTGCTGGCCGATATTCTGTGGTATGCCAAGGAAAACTTCAAACCCAAAGCCATGATTGACCTTGCAACGCTTACAGGCGCGATGATTATCGCCCTTGGCACCGATCAATATGCTGGCTATTTCGCCAGTGACGAAGCCCTTGCCAAACAGCTTTATGATGCAGGCGAACGCTCCGGTGATTTGGCGTGGCGGATGCCCTTATCCGATGAATATGATCGTCTGATTGACAGCCCGATTGCGGATATGAAAAACATTGGTGGCCGGGGTGCTGGCTCGATCACAGCAGCGCAATTTCTAAAACGCTATACGGGCGATGTGCCGTGGGCGCATATTGATGTTGCGGGGGTTGTGTGGTCGAAGAAAGACACCAATATCTGGGAAAAAGGGGCCACGGGCTATGGCGTGCGACTGCTGGATCGTTGGATCGCCGATAACCATGAATAGAATGGGTTGGGTAGGGTTTTGAGCGAAACCGGATTTTACCATCTTGAACGTCAAAGCATTGAGGACGCGCTGCCAAAACTGGTGGCGCGGATCCTTGATGCGAAGATGAAGATTGTCGTCCGCTGTGCCAATGCAGAAGCGCGGGATAAATTGGACGAGGCCTTGTGGCGTTACGACGAAGCGTCTTTCCTGCCGCACGGCACGGAAAAGGATAAATACCCCGATCAACAGCCCGTCTATCTGACCACACAGGGCGATAACCCGGCGGGGGCAGAGGTTTTGATTGCCGTTGGCGAAGCAAATTTGGATGGTCGCGTCGATTATGCCCGCTGCTGTTTCATGTTTGATGGACGCTCCCATGCCATGACCGAAGAGGCACGGGCGCGTTGGCGGGCCATGAAAGACGCGGGCGAGAGCCTTAAATATTGGCAACAGGACGACGCTGGGCGGTGGATTGATAAGGCCTAACTGCTCTTTGCCGCTTCTAAGGCGTCTTCTGCCGCCAGCCATGCATTTTCCGCTTCCCGCAGTTTCGCTTTCAGCATACCTTTTTCTTTTTGCAGGGTCTGAACCATTCTAGGGTCTTGCGTGTCCGGCGCATATAAGGCCGGATCAGCCAACTTAAGCTCTAAGTTCGCCAAATCTTGTGACACCTGCGCGGCCTTACGCTCGGCCTTTTCAACAGCCTTTGTCAGGGGCGCGAGGCGTTGCCGTTTCTCAGCCTCTAAGCGTTTGGTGTCCTTATCTTTTTGAAGCTTTGGTGGGGGCGGTGCCTCCGCTATTTTTAGGCGGGGATTGTCTTTCACAAGGCCACTGTTCGGCGAGCTTTGACCGTTCCGGCGCTGATCCAGCAGATAGCGCTTATAGTCTTCAAGATCGCCATCAAAAGATTTCAGTGTGCCATCAGCGACCAACATCAGACGATCTACGCAGGCTTCGATGATATGGCGATCATGGGTGATCAGGATCAACGCGCCTTCATATTCATTGAGCGCGTGGATAAGTGCCTCGCGGCTATCAACGTCCAGATGGTTGGTCGGTTCGTCCAAGATCATAACATGTGGCTCTTCTCGGCTCATCAGTGCCAAAAGAAGCCGCGCCTTTTCACCCCCAGAGAGCGTCTCCACAGCGCGGTCAACCTTTTCGATACCAAAGCCAAAGCCGCCCAATTTGGCCCGCAATTTCACGGGCAGTACCCCGGGCATGGCGCGCTCTAAATGTTCTAGGGGTGTTTCTTTTGGGTTCAATTCATCCAATTGGTGCTGGGCAAAATATCCAACTTTCAATTTTGGATGGCTTTTGATCTCGCCTGTTTCTGGCTTTAAGCGCCCAGACAACAGCTTGGCGAGAGTGGATTTACCATTGCCGTTTTGCCCCAACAAGGCAATGCGCTCGTCTGTATCAAGATGCAGGTCAATGCCACTCAACACAGGCTCGCCGGGCGTATAACCAACGCTTGCGCCGGTAATATCCAGCAACGGCGGTGCCATAGACGCAGGTGCGGGGAAATGAAAGGGCACGGTATGGTCGTCTGTGGCGCTTGCGATGGGTTTTAAGCGGGCGAGCATCTTGATCCGGCTTTGCGCTTGTTTGGCCTTGCTGGCTTTGTAGCGAAAGCGATCAACATAGGCCTGCAGATGTTTGCGATCGGCGTCTTGTTTTGCCCGCAGCGCTTCGTTTTGCGCTTGTTGTTCCAGCCGGGTTGCCTCGAACTGATCATAGTTGCCTGTATAATATTTAAGCTTTTGATCCTTCAGATGCAAAATCCCATCAACCGCTTTATTCAAAAGGTCGCGGTCATGACTGACGATGATCAGCGTGCCCGGATAGGTTTTAATAAAACTTTCCAGCCAAATCACGCCTTCCAGATCCAAATAGTTGGTCGGCTCATCCAGTAACAGTAGATCAGGTTGGTTGAACAGTGCTGATGCCAAGGCAACCCGCATACGCCAGCCCCCGGAAAAGCTGCTGCAGGGGCGTGCTTGGGCGTCGCTGTCAAAACCCAAACCGGCGAGAATGGCCGCGGCGCGGGCCTCGGCGGTATAGGCGTCCATCAGGGCAAGCCGTTCGTGAATGTCGGCGACTTCATGTGCGTCGGTTGCGGTTTCGGCGCGCTCTTTTAATCGCCGCAGCTCCTTATCACTGTTGATGACCGTGTCCAGCAGGCTTTGTGGACCATCAGGGGCTTCTTGGGCGATTGCGCCAAGGCTCGCGCCTTTATTGAGCTGAATGTCGCCATCATCCAGCGCGATTTCACCCTGTATCAATCGCAACAGGGTGGTTTTGCCTGTTCCATTGCGACCAAACAGTGCCACACGCTTTCCGGTTGGTATGCGCGCGCTGGCCTGATCGAATAAGGGGCGTCCGTCAATGCGGTAACTAATGTTGTTCAGATTAAGCATGCCGCCATTTAGCACGTTGAAAGCGGGATGAAAAGCCCGCCGTTGATGGACACGAATAGGACTTGCAACCACGCCGAATAGTCACTATAAGCCGCCGCAACAATGGACTTATGGGTCACCAGACAATTGCCGACCCGATTTTTTAGCAGAGGAATATAAAATGGCAGTGCAACGTACTTTTTCGATCATTAAGCCGGACGCAACACGGCGCAACTTGACCGGCGCGATCAACGCTAAATTTGAAGAAGCAGGGCTGCGGATTGTGGGCCAGCGTCGCATTCAAATGACCAAAGCCCAGGCTGAAAAATTCTATGAAGTGCACGCCGAGCGCCCTTTCTACGGTGAACTGGTTGAATTCATGACCTCTGCACCGGTTGTTGTGCAGGTTCTCGAAGGCGAAGATGCAGTTGCATTGAACCGCAAAGTCATGGGCGCCACAAACCCGGAAGAGGCTGATGCAGGCACAATCCGCAAGGAATTTGCGCTTTCCATCGGTGAAAACTCCGTACACGGGTCTGATAGCGAAGAAAACGCAGCGATCGAAATCGCACAATTCTTCACGGACGCCGATATTCCTGGTTAATAACGGACGGATATAGATTAAAAAGGGTCGGGGTTTTCCCCCGGCCTTTTTTTGTGCGGTGCGCGCCTATATGAATGGTGCCGGATTCACTAGTCCGGTCACTTGCCAGCGACCCTTCGCAATATCCACCTTGTCGCCCACGACTTTGGCTTCGCCCGTGCAGAGCAACCGAATGGCTTCGGGGTATAGCACATGTTCATAGTGTAAAATTCGTGCTGACAAGCTGTCTGCTGTGTCGCCTTCGTTCACCGGAACAACCGCTTGCACCACGATGGGGCCATCATCTAAGGCAGGGCGCACAATGTGCACCGTACAGCCAGAAAAGCGAACGCCGGCGTCCAGTGCTTGCTGGTGCGTATGCAGTCCGCGGAAAGACGGTAAAAGCGAAGGGTGGATATTGAGGATTTTATTGTCCCACTTGTTCACGAAATGCGCCCCCAAAACCCGCATAAATCCGGCAAGACAGATCATTTCGGCACCGCTTTCACGCACCACACGATCAAGGGCGTCTTCAAAGTCTTGTTTGTCGTCATAGTTGCTGCGCTCGATTGTCGCGTGGGCAATGCCCGCCTTTTCGGCCTTCGCCAAGCCCTCGGCACCCGGCGTGTCAGAGACAACCAAAACGACCTCAGCGGGGAATGTATCAGACTCGCAGGCATCTAGAATGGACTGCATGTTACTGCCACGACCAGAAATGAAAATTGCAAGTTTTGTAGCGCTCATGAATATCACCCCTAAGCTCTGGCCTGTTTAAACCGATGTCTGGATATCAAATGCGTCGTCATAACCCCAATCACCAGCCGTGGATCGAATGCGCGTGGTCGCTTCACCACTGCCGCCGACAATCCTGCCAATTAAACTAGGCCGCTCGCCGCTTCTTTCAAGCATGTGCATGGTTTCATCGACATTTTGGGCTGAAACAACAACCGCCATGCCAATACCACAGTTGAAAGTACGTGCCATTTCATAGGGCGTCATATTCCCCAATTCCGCCAACCAGCGGAACTCGGGCAGCAAATCGATCGCTCCAGCATCCAGTTCTGCAAGGGTGCCCTCAGGCAGAATACGCGGGATATTGTCCAACAGCCCCCCGCCCGTGATGTGCGCCAGCCCTTTGATCAATCCCTTGCGAATTGGCTGTAACAATTGTGTGACATAGATGCGGGTGGGCTTCAAAAATGTCTCGCCAACCGTGCATTCACTATCAAAAGGCATTTTATCAGAATAGGTTAAGTTATTAACCTCAAGTAGTTTGCGAACCAATGAAAAGCCGTTTGAATGCACACCATTCGATGCCAATCCGATAATTTGATCGCCGGGTGATATATTTTTACCGTCAAGCAAGTTGCCCCGTTCCGCGGCACCAACGCAGAAACCAGCCAAGTCAAAATCACCCGCTTTATACATATCAGGCATTTCCGCAGTTTCACCGCCGATCAATACACAGCCTGCTTGGCGGCAGCCCTCGCCGATGCCTTCAATCACTAATGCTGCGGCGTCAACACTCAGCGCCCCGGTGGCGAAATAATCGAGGAAAAGCAGAGGCTCTGCGCCCTGCACAATCAAGTCGTTCACACACATCGCCACCAAATCAATGCCAACGGTATCTAACTTTCCGGTATCTATGGCGATTTTCAGCTTGGTCCCGACGCCATCAGTTGCCGCCACCAGAATGGGATCGGTATAACCCGCTGCCTTTAGGTCGAACAAGCCGCCAAAACCGCCAAGAGAGGCGTCTGCACCACTGCGCCGAGTGGACCCCGCGATGGGTTTTATGCGATCAACAAGGGCTTCCCCTGCGTCAATATCGACGCCGGCATCCTTATATGTGTAAGACTTGTCTGAACTGCTCATGGCTTTTTCCTGCAAAATTTTGGCTAGAGAGGCGTCAGTTGCGGCGGAACATAACGTTTTTATATGCTTATGGCGAGCCTGAAATCCTGCTTTTGCCATATTTTTAGCCGATGGTGAAGACTGACGATGCAGGACATCTAAACCCTTTGCAAAAACCCTTTTATTTAAAGGCTTAGAGCGTATAGTAATCCCCCATGAAGCAGTTGAAATATATAGAAAAATCAACCCACGCTCGATCGGCACTAGACTGGGCGGGTGATATATGGGCACGGCACACCATTGCCATAGCTGGTCTTTTGCTGCTGATCTGTGCTGCAATGTTCTTTGCACCGCCTGTTTCCGCGCAATCCGGCACAAGCTCGACCGCGCGCGTCTTCACAGTTTATGGGGTTGAAGTTGACGAGCGCGCCCGCAGCGCCACACAGGCCCGCACCCAAGCCCTTCGTCAGGCAGAGGTCGGGGCATTCCAGCAATTGTTGCGCAAAATCGCGCCCGAAGACGACCTTGCCCGGCTCGGCGAGATTACACCAGACACCGTACGGAACATGGTGTTGGGTGTGGTGGTCCATAATGAGCGAACGGCACCGGGGCGGTATTTAGCACGGTTGGATATTACCTTTTCACCGGAACATGTGCGCGAAATGCTGGGCTTGGCAGATATCCCATATTCAGAGGTGAGCGGCGGGCCGTATATTCTATTCGCCGAGTTTGCCAGCGCGGCAACATCTTTTGTATTTGATGATAACCCTTGGCGAGAGGCACTTCTCGCGGCTGATATGCGCAATCGGATGATCCAATATGTGATCCCGGGTCAGTCTTTTAGGGACCGCCTTTTGCTAGGTGGCGCGAAAGACCAACATTCATGGCAAAATACACGAAATCAATGGCTGGAAGAGCGTTTTGGCACCAGCACTATCTTTCGAACTGTGGCGGAGATTGACGACGAAGGCAATTTAACCATGGCGTGGCACGACCCATCGCGGGCCGACTTGAACCTGAATTTGGACTTAGAATTAGGCCAAGAGGCAGACTTGGCCATTGGGCAAATTTCATTAAATGCCAAAGCGGGCGAAAGCCAAAATGAACTGCTTAAGCGCGGGGCTGATATCATGCTCGACCGGCTGGATGGATTGTGGAAGGCGCGCACCTTAACGCAGTTTGGCTCGGTCAATCGCTTTGACGCATCGGTGGTCGCACATACAGCGGCGGAATGGGCCGATATACGCCGCAGGATCAAGTCTTTGGCGATTGTTCGCGATGTCGAGTTGCGTCAATTGTCTGTGCCCGTCTCCTATATCACTATATTATACGCGGGCGGGGCAGAACAATTGCGGCTGGTCATGAAAAATGTCGATCTTGAATTGGTTGAAGAATATGATGGTTGGCGATTGCAGAACAAAGATCCGGCCTGACGGGCGGGAATAGGGGATAGACTATGCGTGTGCCGTGGCAAATTTGGACGCTGATCGTTGTGACAGCGCTATTGATCTATGCGACCAAGGCCATCTTGTTGCCCTTTGTCGTGGGCTTGGCGCTGGCCTATCTATTAGACCCTTTGGCAGATCGGCTGGAGGCTTGGAAATTTCCCCGTTGGGCCGCCGCCGGGGCCATTCTGCTGATGTTTTATGTGGCGGCAACGGGTCTGATGATCGGGGTTCTGCCAGTATTACAAGCGCAGTTCGCGGGCATTATCGAAAACTTTCCCACCTATGTGATGACGCTTCGCCCGATCCTTGAAGATCTGCTGAGCGCAGTGACCGATGCCGTGGGTGGTCAGGCCAATGTTGATGAATTGATTGCCGCGGCTGCCGACGATGGGATCAGTAAGCTTGGTGGAATCATCACCGGATTTTTAGCGCAAAGCTTGGCCTTATTTAATGTTCTGAGCATCATGATAATAACCCCGGTGGTGGCGTTCTTTCTATTACGCGATTGGGATATCATTGTTGAAACAGCGAACCAGCTGTTGCCCGCAGAAGAAGCGCCGCTGGTGCGCACCTTGGCGACGCGGATTGATGCGGCCCTGGCCGGGTTTGTGCGGGGGCAGACCGTTGCGGTTTTGATTATGGCGGTGATTTATGCCTCGGGGTGGAGTGTGGTTGGCCTGAATTACGCGCTGGTATTGGGTATTATCGCGGGCATTCTGGCCTATGTTCCCTTTGTTGGCTCGCTTCTGGCGATGGTGATTGCGATGCTGGTGGGGCTTGGTCAATTTGGCATGGATGTATGGCCACTGGCTCAGGTTTTCGGCGTGTATCTATTTGTACAGCTAATCGAAGCAGCGGTTTTGACCCCCCATGTGGTCGGGCGTCACGTCGGCCTACATCCGATCTGGGTGTTGTTTGCCATCTTTGCTGGCGGTGAAGTTATGGGGTTTGTGGGTGTATTGCTTGCGGTGCCCATGGCGGCGGCGATCGGCGTTTTGGTGCGCTATGCCATTGAAACCTATATGTTGAGTGAATTGCACCGCGGGGTGAAAAAAGTGGAAGAGGCCGCCAAGCAATGAGCGCAGCCAAATTTAAACTCGGCCCAGGGGATATGGCGCAGCTTCCGTTTGATTTTCCGGTATTGAACTCTCAAGCCGTGGAAGACTTGGCGGTGGGCGATAGCAACCGGGATGCTGTGCGCTTGGTCGATAGCTGGCCGGATTGGGCGCAACATGTCTTGGTGCTGAGTGGCCCCAGCGCCAGCGGCAAGACACACCTTGCGCGGGTCTTTCAAAAGCGGGCCGATGCTCTGTGGCTGGATGCGGCAGACCTGCTTAACAGCGACGCGTCACGCGTGTTTGGACGCGCGCTGGTCGTTGATGATGCTGACCGCGTGGAGGACGAGGATCAACTGTTCCATTTATTTAATTTGGCGCGTGAAAAGGATGGTTATTTGCTGCTCACCGCCCGCAGCCTGCCTGCCCAGTGGGGCCTGGAATTGCCGGACTTGTCATCGCGGCTGATTGCGGCACCTTCGGTTGCCATTAATCTTCCCGATGAAAGCTTATTGGCGGCGGTCATGATTAAGCAATTCACTGATCGGCAAGTCAGTGTCGACGAAAATGTCGTCGCGTTTTTATTGCCGCGCATGGAACGTTCATTTGCAGCAGTTCGAGAAATGGTCGAGCGTTTGGACCGCAAGTCCATGGAAAATAAGAAAAAAATTACTGTACCCTTGGCCAAGTCCGTGCTTGAAGAAGATATGTTGCTATTCTAAACAGAGGTCAAATGAAGGACGCACCAGAACATAAAAGCGCGCCGAATGAGGACGAAGCTAGACTGTTTAATCGAGAGATTAGCTGGTTGAAATTTAACCTGCGTGTTCTTGATGAAGCCTTCAACAAAAAGCATCCTTTGTTGGAGCGCCTGAATTTTTTGTCCATATCGGGCAGCAATCTTGATGAATTCTATATGGTTCGGGTGGCTGGTCTGCGTGGGCAAATCGCATCGGTGGTGCAAACCCGTTCTGCCGATGGCTTGACGCCTGTGCAGCAACTGCAAGCGGTGAATGTCGTTGCCAGTGAATTAATGACAAGACAACAGGACTGCTGGCGTCAGCTTGCTGATGAATTGCGCGCACATGATATTGAGATATTGCCACGTGGCCAATTGAAGGGCGATGACTTGAACTGGCTGGAAGATTACTTCCTGTCCGAGGTCTTTCCAGTTATTTCGCCGTTGGCGATCGACCCGGCGCACCCATTTCCCTTCATTCCCAATAAGGGGCTCTCCATGATCATGTCGATGGTGCGGCAGACCGATGGTGAGGAGATCTGTGCACTTATCCCTATTCCACAACAGATCCCCCGCTTTGTACGGCTTCCCGGGGACAAAGAGCATTATATTGCGATGGAAGAGCTGATCCAACAGTTCTTAGGCCAGTTGTTCCCCGGTTATCAAGAGACCGGATGCGGTGTATTTCGCATCATCCGCGACAGCGATATAGAGATCGAAGATGAAGCCGATGATTTGGTGGGCTTGTTTGAAACCGCGCTTAAGCGCCGACGTCGCGGACAGGTGATCCGCTTAAAAATCAATTCAAGCATGCCCCAGCGCCTGCGCGATATGGTCGTGAATGAATTAAAAATCTGCGAGGACGAAGTTATCTCGGTTGATGGTATCGTGGGGATCAGCGATATCAGCCAGTTGTCGCAGGTTGATCGGCCAGAATTGAAATTCGTGCCCTACAACCCCCGCTATCCTGAACGCATCAAGGAATTTGGCGGAGATATCTTTGCCGCAATCAAAGCCAAAGACATCGTCGTTCATCACCCCTATGAGAGCTTTGATGTGGTCCATAAATTTCTATTGCAGGCCGCGCGCGATCCCAATGTGGTGGCGATCAAGCAAACCTTATATCGTGCAGGACCAAAATCGCCCATCGTTAAGGCCCTCATTGAGGCGGGCGAGGCTGGAAAGTCGGTAACAGCGGTGATCGAATTGAAGGCCCGTTTTGACGAAGAACAAAACATTCAATTGGCTCGGGATATGGAACGGGCCGGTGTGCATGTGGTTTTTGGCTTTTTGGAATTAAAAACGCACGCCAAAATTTCTATGGTTGCCCGCCGCGAAGACGGGAAATTAAGAACCTATTGCCACTTTGGCACGGGGAATTATCATCCAATTAACGCGCGGATATATACCGATTTGTCATTTTTTACCGCAGATGCAGCCATTGCCCGGGATGCCAACAAGCTATTTAATTTTCTAACTGGATATGTGGAACCACGGGGCTTAGAAAAAATCGCTATGGCGCCCTTTGGGATTCGCGACAAGCTTTTTGGTCTTATCGATGCTGAGATCGCCCATGCTAAAGCTGGCCGCCGTGGCGCCATATGGGCAAAAATGAATTCCTTGGTCGATGCACAAATTATCGAAAAGCTTTATGATGCGTCCAATGTTGGTGTGCAGATTTCCTTGATTGTGCGGGGAATTTGTTGCCTGCGCCCCGGTGTGAAGGGAATGAGCGAGAATATCAAGGTGCGCAGTATCGTCGGACGTTTTTTAGAGCATTCGCGCATTTTCGCATTTGGCAATGGTGCCGCATTGCCGCACAAGGATGCAAAAGTTTTTGTTGCCTCGGCTGACTGGATGCCGCGCAATTTCGATCACCGGGTCGAGGTCATGTTGCCGATCGAAAACCCTACAGTGCATGAACAGGTGCTTGAGCAAATCCTCGTCGCAAACCTGAAGGATAATATGCAAAGTTGGGAATTAAGGGGCGATGATTACCAGCGATTGGAGCCGGAGGCGGATAACGCTTTTTCCGCGCACGAATATTTCATGACAAACCCATCTCTATCTGGTCGCGGTCAGGCGATCGATAAGGGCGAACAGGTCCGGCAGTTGGAATTGAAACAATGAATGAACAAAAAGTCCAAAAACGGCCAATCGCGGAACGTCTGTTGGCAGTTATTGATATTGGCTCCAACTCGGTACGTTTGGTTGTCTTTCAAGGCATGCACCGCAATCCGCATGTGGTCTTTAATGAACGAGTCCTGTGCGGTCTGGGACGCGGGGTGAGTGCCACGGGTGCAATGGAAGACAAGGCGGTGGCCAAGGCCCATGCAACCCTGCGCCGGTTTGCTCTGCTGTGCCGAGAGATGGAGGTCGATGACATCGAAGCGGTGGCCACGGCCGCTGTTCGCGATTCCAGCAATGGCCCTGATTTTGTTCAACAGGTGAGAGCGGACTGTGATTTTACGGTGCAAATCCTCAAAGGCGAAGACGAAGCGCTTTATTCCGGTTTGGGGGTGCTGTCCGGCATGCCGCGCGCAGATGGGATTGCGGGGGACTTAGGCGGGGGCAGCCTGGAACTGATGCGCATCGAAGATGGGCAGGTGCATGAGCGTGTTTCCCTACCGATTGGACCACTGCGCTTGTTAGGGACTGGCGATGACAACGCCGGATCAGTGGATGCGGCGATTTCGTCAGCGCTCGCAAGCGTTGGCTGGCTAAAGAAGGGGAAGGGGAAGAATTTTTATATGGTCGGCGGCGCATGGCGGACAATGGCGCGGATTCACCTGCATCAAGACGACTGGCCTTTGCCGGAATTGCACCAATATACAGTCCAGCGGGAAGCGATGCTTAAGCTCGCCAGAACCATCGAGGGGATGGACAAAGACAGCTTATCCAAGATCACTGATGCGCCGGGCAGGCGGCGTCAAGTTTTGCCCCTAGGCGCGCGGATTCTGACCCATGTGCTTGAAACCATGCGGCCCAAGGATGTGGTGACGTCCGGGCAGGGACTGCGCGAGGGGCTTTTATACAACCGCCTGAGCCAAAAGATGCGCGAAACCGATCCATTTTTATCGGCCTGTAAGGAAATGGCGGATGCAACGGGGCGCTTTCCCGAACACGCATCCAAACTTATGCAATGGATTGGCCCCTTATTTGATGGTGAAAGCAAGGATGAGCGACGCTTGCGCTATGCGATCTGCTTACTGAGCGATGTCAGTTGGAAGGCTCACCCGGATTTCCGCGCCAAACATGCCTTTAACAAGGCGTTTTATGGCCGCTACGGGGCGGCGCGTCACCGGGAACGAGCTTTTGTGGCTTATGCGCTCTATATCCTGTTCGGTGGCTGGCGCGAAGGCCAAGGCCCACGGCGCGCGATGAAAATTCTTGATAGCAAAGACATGGTCCTTGCCCGCCGCATTGGTCTGGCGTTACGGCTTGGGCAGCGCCTTACTGGTGGTACCAGCAAGCCCTTGGATTACACGTGGCTGAGTATGGATGACAAAAATCTTTATCTGAATATACCGGTGGATCGGCTGGAAATTGATGGCTCGGTGGTGCGCAAGCGCCTTAAACGCCTTGCCGCGCTGATGATGTTGAGCCCCCATGTTCAGCCCTATGAGGGCAAGATGAAGACGCATCCAAAATTGCCAGCGGATATATCGAAATTGATTGCCAAACAGTCCGCTTAGCCACCGAGATGATGGGGAACCGCCGTTAGGATTTCACCTCAGACAGGCGGATATCCTTACCCACCACTTGCATCGCCAGTTCGCCCGCAACGAGCCGAAGTGCATCCTCGCCAAAGACTTCACGGCGCCAGCCCTCTAGGAAATGAAGGCCGCGCTCGCCAGAAGCAAACTCTTCAAGCTCTCTGGCACTGGCCACCAATTTCGATGCCACACCCGTTTCAACACAACGCATTTTCAACAACACCTTCAACAGGTCGAGCGCAGGCCCAGCTTTCTCGCGGTTGATGGGCTTGCTTGTACTCGCGGGGGGCAGGTCATTCTCTGTCATGTCGCGGACCTGCTGAACACGTTCTAACAAGGTTTGCATATCGCTGCCCTCGCTAAAGCGCTTTGCCAAACCTTTGATCTTTTGCAGGTCTTTTTTGCCTTGTGGTGGGTGCGCCGCGATGGCGAGAAGGGTATCATCACGCATCACGCGGTTGCGCGGCACATCGCGGGACTGCGCCAATTCCTCCCGCAGCGCGGCAAGCGCGCGCACATGGGCCAAGAAGCGACGATTGGATGACTTGCATTTGACCCGTTTCCACGCGTCTTCAGGCGCCATTCGATAGGTCTCAGCCGAGGTTAAGATATCAAATTCCTCACGCAGCCAATGGGTCCGGCCCGATTTTTCCAATTTTGCCATCAAGGCCTTGTAGATCACACGCAAATGGGTGACATCTGACATGGCATAAGAAAGCTGGCGTTCGCTTAACGGCCGCTGCGACCAGTCGGTAAAGCGGACGGATTTATCAAGCTGTTGGCGCGCAATACTTTTGACCAGAGTTTCATAGCCCACGCTGTCGCCATAACCACAGACCATGGCCGCCACTTGACTATCAAATATCGGGTGGGGCACCTTGCCCATGGCTTGATAAAAAATTTCCAAGTCTTGGCGCGCCGCGTGGAAAACCTTAATCGGTCCGCCATCCATCAGGCCATAGAGGGGGGTAAGGTCGATGCCGTTTGCCAGGGGGTCAATAATCCAACTGTTATTTTCGCTGGCGATCTGGACCAAACATAATTGCGCAAAAAATGTGGTTGTGCGCATAAACTCTGTATCCACCGTGATGTAGTCATGGCCTTTCAGCTCGTCGCATATGGACCGTAATTCGGCGGTCGAGGTAATCGTTTGTACAGTCATAGAAATCTTGAGCGAGCCTATTATTAGAGTGAGGTGGATCGGCTAATTTCTAGTGCTTATACACGGCAGTAACAAAAAGGGCGAGAAAAAGCTTGAACCTGAGCCAAGTTTAGTAGGAAAACAGGGTTGATTTTGCCGACAAGGGCGCGCATAGCACACAAGAATACTTGACAAAAGCGCCATTACATGCGCTTTTCCGCACCAGATTTCCATGACGGTTCAGGAGCGCGGCTGATGATCGCGCTAACATATAGACAGGATCAATAATGCACGAATATCGTTCCCATACTTGCGGAGAATTACGCGAAAGCAACGTGGGCGAAACGGCCCGTTTGTCGGGTTGGGTTCATCGCAAACGCGACCACGGCAATCTGTTATTTATCGACTTGCGTGACCATTATGGTGTGACCCAGTGCGTTGTGGACGTGGATAGCGAAGCCTTTGCCGCCGCTGAGGCTATTCGCGCTGAGAGCGTCGTGCGTATCGAAGGCAAGATCGTCAAGCGCACCGAAGACACTATCAACGCCGACCTGCCGACCGGACACGTCGAGCTGACGGTTGAGAAATTTGACATCCTATCCACTGCGGGCGAGTTGCCTATGCCTGTATTTGGTGATCAGGAATACCCCGAAGATATCCGCTTGAAATACCGCTTCCTCGACCTGCGCCGCGAACGTATTCACAATAACATTGTGCTGCGCTCCAAGATCATTTCATCCATTCGCCGCCGGATGACAGATAGCGGCTTTATGGAATTTCAAACCCCAATCCTAACCGCCAGCAGCCCTGAAGGTGCGCGTGACTTCCTCGTGCCATCGCGCCTGCACCCCGGTAAGTTTTACGCGCTTCCGCAGGCCCCGCAGCAGTTCAAACAGTTGGTGATGGTGTCCGGCTTTGATCGCTATTTCCAGATTGCGCCGTGTTTCCGCGATGAAGATGCGCGGGCAGACCGTTCGCCGGGCGAATTTTACCAGCTTGACGTGGAAATGAGTTTCGTCACCCAGGAAGACGTATTCCAGGCCATTGAGCCGGTGATTGCGGGCGTCTTTGAAGAATTTTCCGACAAGGCTGTGAATAAGCCATTCCCGCGTATCCCTTATAAAGAATCGATGCTGAAATACGGGAGCGACAAGCCCGACCTGCGCAATCCTATCGTCATTCAGGATGTGACCGAGACCTTCCGCGGTTCAGGCTTTGGCATTTTTGCCAAAATGGTTGACGCGGGCAGCGTTGTCCGCGCCATTCCCGCACCGGGGGCAGGGGCACTGGCCCGCAGCTTCTTTGATAAGATGAATGACTGGGCGCGGAGCGAAGGCTTTGCAGGGCTGGGCTATATCAATATCAAAGACGGGGTTGCTGGGGGACCCATCGCCAAAAATCTGGGCGAAGAGCGCACCAATCAATTGCGCGAACAATTGGGCCTTGGCGACAATGACGGCGTTTTCTTCGCCTGTGATAAAGAAGCTGGCGCTGCTAAATTGGCCGGCGCGGCCCGCACCCGCGCGGGCGAGCAGTTAGAACTGATCGACGAGAACAGGTTTGAATTTTGCTGGATTGTTGACTATCCCATGTTCGAATATGACGAGACTGAGAAGAAAGTCGACTTCTCGCACAATCCATTTTCCATGCCCCAAGGCGGCTTGGAAGCGTTGGAAACCATGGATCCATTGGACATTCTGGCCTACCAGTATGACATCGTCTGTAACGGTGTTGAGCTGTCCTCAGGCGCGATCCGGAATCATTTGCCAGAGATTATGGAAAAGGCCTTCGAAATAGCGGGCTATGACAAGCAGGAATTGGAATCGCAATTCTCCGGCATGCTCAACGCGTTCCGTTATGGCGCACCGCCCCATGGCGGTATCGCACCGGGTGTTGACCGCATTGTGATGCTGTTGGCGGACGAGCCAAATATCCGCGAGGTCATCTTGTTCCCGATGAACCAGCGGGCCGAAGACCTGATGATGCAAGCACCGAACAGCGCTGATCCCAAGCACCTTCGCGAATTGCACATCCGTGTGGTTGAACCGCCCAAGACACCAAAGTCAGAGGGTTAATTGCAACCAAACAGATTAAAAAGGCGGGCAGGGTGCTCGCCTTTTTTCTATTGGTGATATGCTTTTAACCGCAGGAAGTCTGTTGCAAACGCCTCGGCGTCTTCGAAGGCGTTAAATGGAACAGCCATTCGCGAAGTCGGGGCATCAGTTTCGGAACGGGGTCGCGCGCATTCTGTGTCCGCACAGACCAGCCTGAGCAAATATCCCTCTTTGACATATTTGGATGTTGGGGGTGAGTTTCGATAACTCCAAGAAACCATCGGTCGGATCGACAGGATAGGCTCTAAGGATATCTCTGAAATATTGGCTTCTAATGCGCGCACTTCCCGCTGTCTCACCGTGATATTTGGTGATTCCTCCGATGGCTTATGATGCTTTAGATGACGAACGACGCTTAGGACACCAGTCCCCTCATCGAATGTTAATGTGCTTTGCAGATTTCCGTTTAAAAGTGTTTCTGTGTCACCAGACTTCGACCCGTGTCTGGCGGTGCCGATCAACTTAGCCATACGCTCAATGATGGTTGGAATATCATGCCCCTCCGTGAGAATTTTGTTTTCGGGGAGTTCCAGGCGGGACTCTGATTGAGCGACAATTGTATTCAGCTGCGTGATCGCCGCTGTGATTTTGCTCGCGTAGCTGTCTTCGATGGCAATAAGATTTCGATATATCTCTATTGAGTTGCGAAATTCGCGCAGTGCTGGCTCCGCACTATCTGCGTTTTGACAGGTCTCTAACACTTTTGCTTGCTGACTTAATGTTTCATTCAGGCGCCTGACAGTGGCTCTTTCCGGGCCAGTTGTCAGGCTTATCATATTGCCCAGCGCCCCGCTAAACCCCTCCGCCATGATCGCACATTGGGCCTCAATGCCTAGGACTGAAGGTCGGCATGCCTGAATGATATTTTCTGCATCCAGAACATACCCCTCTAGAACTTCCTGGAACCCAAGTCCTGACCTTGACAATTCGTCGGCTTGTCCAACTGAGGCTTGGCTCTGCGCCATTGATGCAACGCAAGCTGGATGAACAGCGGTTGGGGCTGAAATTGCTGGGGTTAAAGTGAGCTTGAATGCAGCGATGTAGAGCGCAATTGCAAATAAACGCATAGGGGCGGGACCTCCATAATTAACAGATGAACGGCCTCCAGCATAAGCGGCGACCATAACCATGTCACCATCTACGGTTGAAATATGTTCATTTTATGCTTGGGGGACATGTCAAACACCGACCGCACATGCAAAAGCACCGGGCGACTTAATTAAAGTGGCCCGGTTCCTTCAAAGGTACTTATGACATGTGATCTAATGGTTAGGCGCCCCAACCTTAGGCAACTAAGTC